>Ga0181516_10000424_pt1 | contig 39454 bp, 27 predicted proteins | sample PEATcosm2014_Bin_25_FD_121104 | JGI IMG/M metagenome (GOLD analysis project Ga0181516, IMG submission 121104) | Peatland microbial communities from MTU Mesocosm Facility, Houghton, MI, USA - PEATcosm2014_Bin01_10_metaG | ecosystem: Environmental > Terrestrial > Soil > Wetlands > Peat | place... | reverse complement strand
GGATAATAAATGCGCGTGCTGGGATAGAGGTTTACATTTTTCCCCACGCTGGCCCCAAAGCAGCGCAGCACCAGCCGCCGCCAGCCGAAACACGGTCGCGGGCTGAAGCGGAACAAAAGCTTGCCCATCCCCCAGAGGACGCGGCGCAGCATTTCGCCCTGGGAATACTTCTGCGAACTACGGTTGGCCTGAATGTCCAATTGGCTCATGAAAAAAACGGAAAGGCTGACGTCTGAAATGCTAAAATTCTGAAATATTGCGGCCGGAGCTAGGAACCTACCAAACTAAGATCAGCCCCCCTTTCAAGTTTCCGCTTTCTGCTTTCTATTTTTGGCTTTCAGCTTTTTCCCTGCTGATGGTTTTTACTGTTTCCCGCTCAAGCCCGAGCGCAGTCCCAGCACCAGTCCCAACCCAAACAACAGCACGCACAGCCCGCCAATCGCCCACGGTGCATAGCGGGTGCTGGTCAGAATCCTTTTTCCCCGGTCCAGCCCCTGCCGCACATTGTAATCGAACACGATTTTGGCGGCGTCATTGTAGTTTTGAAACCGACGGCTTAAGTCACCGTTGAACAGGGCGACCGCCTCGTCCATTTTCTCGGCCGCCACCAGGCTCATGAACTGTTCACAACTTTGGAGATAATTGGAGCGCGTCTGAATCATGGCATCGTAATTTTGCCGGTCTTCCGCCTCAAAGATGCTGCCGGCATAGTCCCGCCAGAGCGGCTCCGGACTATTGGTTGTGACCAATTCGATCATTTGTGCCCGTTCGGCAGCGGTATGCGGAATAAGCATTTCGCGCATGGTATGCCGGTTGTCATGCATCCGTTCCTCGGCCAGCCCGGCGTCCACCAGGCCGGGCAGCGTGTCCAGCACCAGTTTCCGGGAGGTCTCATGAAGGTCATGGACGGCAAACACACCGGCTCCGGCCACGGCCAGAAAAATGGCCGCCGCCAGCGATAGAAAAATGAACAACTCGCGCTGAAACATCACGTTGTGGCGTCGAACTATAGCTCATGAAATCCGGATCGAAAGCGGAAAAGGCGCGGCGGGCATAGATGTCTGTTTGACGTGACATTCCAGCGGTGCCAATGGCAATGGTGGTCCCAAATGCAGGTTTTAGAAAATGCAATCCGGCTTGGTGCCGCCCCCCAGCAGCCATTCATACAGCCCGGCCATTTCCCGGCCCAGCCCCGGCCAGGCATATTTCTCCTGCACCAACCGCCGGCCATTGGCACCCATCGAATCGAGGTCGGCCGGCGAAGCTCGGAAAAGCTGATCCAATCCTTGCTGAATGCTGGCCACCTCGGTTTCGATCCGCCAAGCGGCTCCCGCTGCGAAGCCATCCGGGAGGTTGCATTCCGGCGTCATCACCGCCGGCTTGCCGTAGGCCCACGCCTCCAAGATCACCATGGGCAATCCCTCGCTGACCGACGGCAAAACAAACGCATCACAATTCCGATAAAGCGCCGCTTTCTCCTCACCAAACTTCGGACCGAGGAATTGAACGGAATCGGTAATTCCGCATTCCGCACTCAGCAATCGTAATTCCTTTTCATGCCCGCCCTGATCCCACCCCGCAATGGCCAGAATCCACTCCCCCGATTTCCGATTTGCGGCCGCCCATGCCTTCAACAGATTGACCAGCCCCTTCTTCGGATGAATCCGGCCCAGATACAACAGCACCTTGCGGCCGCCGGCAAAATCAGAAATTTGGAAAGTTGAAAACTGAAATTCATTTTTGATTTCTGTTATCTGTTTTCTGTTTTCCGGATTTCCTTCTCCGCCTTGGGGAGAAGGTGGCTGCAAGCCGGATGAGGTGCTTTCAGCTTTCAGAATTGCAGCCTTGGCCTTTCCCGTTTCCCATTTCCGCATTTCAGTTTTCAGCATTTCAGCTTTTGGGATGACGGGTAGATCAATTCCATTCGGAATGATGGCAATTGGATTTTTCAGGCCCAACTGGCGAATGGCGACCGCTTCCGCCTGGCACAACGCCCGCAGACAGCTCGCTTCGCCCAGATGCACGCCTTCATAAAAAAAATGGGCGACGGCCTTTTTCCAGCGCGAATTGTTCACCGCCCAAGGGTCGAGCATGCCATGCGCCGAAATGACATACGGCACGCCCCGGCGGCGGCGATACTGGTTGGTGACCACGCTGGAATACGCCCACAGGCCATGGGTGTGAATCAAATCTGGTGAAAATTCCGCCAACGCCCGGCGAAACTGTGGTGAATAGCCGAATTGATGCGGCCCAATCGGTCGAAACGCCTGCACCTTGACCGGCGACCACGCGCCGATGTCCGCCGCCGTGTGTTCATCCTTGGAGCCAAACACGCTCACCTCCATGCCGGTGTCCGCCAGCGACTGCACCAGCCGGCGCACGCTTTCAAACAGCCCCCCGGCGTTGCGCGAGACCGAATGCGTGAGATTGGCGGTGCGAATCACAAATCAAAAAACAAAAGCTGAAAAACCGAAATTAAATCAGAAATTGCGAAAGCAGAGAGCAGAAATCGACTAAACAAAAGCGAAAATTAGCAAAGTAGAAAAACGAAATTCATTTCAGCTTTGCAGCTTTCCACTTTCAGCTTTGGCTTTCGTCTTGTTGATCATGGCTGTAAAAATGGCCACTAGCTCAGAAGCTTCTAATTCCAGGGGCTGCGTGAATGCAGCACCGATACCGCATTCTTCCCGCAACAGTTCCAGCCAAAGCAAAGACTCGTCGACCTCTTGCAGCGCACCACCCAGCTTGGCGGTGAATTCTTCATTCGACCGCGCTCTGGACGCCTCGCGGATATGAGCGGCGACAGAAGTTCCGGATCGCAGCAATTGTTTGCCGAGCACCCGCACCTCTTCGCGGGCTTTTGGCAGTTTGACATACAGGCGGATGATTCCAGCGGCAAAAGCCTTAGTGCGGCTTCGAAATTCTTCTGATAATCTTCCTCTATTCATTGCAAGGTCAAAACCGGAAATAGGAAAATAGAAAACACAAATTTAGTTCAGCTTTCGCAATTCCAGGACCGTATTTTCTGCTTTCTGCTTTTCCAATTTCTGCTTTCGTATTGGTATTTTATTTCCACAGTAGCGCTTTCAAAATCAGACGTTGCACAAAACTCGGTTTGACCGGCCCGACTTTAAGCGCACACTCGACCGCTTGTTTCAGCCCCTCGGCAAACCGCGCCGGCCCCCAATTCGCAATCAGGCGTTGGCTTGCCTGCCCAAAATCGGAAATCGGAAATCGGAAATCGGAAATGCGCAACATGAGTTGCGCCAGTTGTTCGACATTGTAGGGATCGAAGGTGAAGCCGTTCACACCGTCCTGCACCAGATCTTGCGCGCAGCCGCAACGGTTGGACACCAGCACCGGCAAACCGCTCGCCATCGCCTCATTCACCACCAGGCCCCATTGTTCCGTGGTGCTGGCATGGATGAATGCTCCCGCGTGCGCGTAATACGCCGGCAGCTCGGGATACTGTTTAAAACCCGGCATGCGGACAAAGTCCGCAAGACCCAAACTTGAAACCTGAGATTCGAGACTTGAGCGCAGCGCCCCGTCACCAAGCACCACAAGTGACCAGGGGACGACCGAACTACTGACTACTGACTGCTGACTACCTAACTCAGGCTTTGATTTCAGGTTTTCAGTTTTCAGCGTTTCAGCTTTTTGCCTGTATCGCGCATAAGCTTCGATGAGTCTGATTAGATTCTTCTTCTCAATAAACCGGGCACTGGCTAAAAAGAAAGGCGAGTTCTGAAAAGCAGAAATTGGCAAAGTTGAAAGCTGAAATGCATTTCTTTTTTCTATTTTCTGTTTTCCGTTTTCCCCTTCCCCATTTCTGCTTTCAGGTTTCAATGTTTCAGCTTTTGCATTTCCAGTTTCAACTTTCAGCGTTGGCGTTTTTTCGGCTGTCGCTTCCCCCTCTCCGCTCTGGGGAGAGGGCCGGGGTGAGGTGTTATTTGTTTCCCATGTTCTGCTTTCTACTTTCTGACTTCCGACTCCTGACTTAAAAATTTCAGCTTTCTGCTTTTCAGCTTTCTGCTTTTGCCATTTCGCGGCTCCTGCCGCGAAATAGGCATTGTCCACCGCGTCATAGCCCAGAAAAACGCGCTCGGCTGGCAACCCCAGTTGCACGAGATAATCCCCGTGCGGCGTGCCACCCGCCAGCGCAGCGGAACAGAGGCGCACAATCTGTCGTTTCACCGCTTCCCGCCAAACACGACGTGTTTCGTCACCTGCCGTGCTTTCGGACATGCAGATTGCCGGCACGCCATGCTCCAAACACCAGCGCAACGCTCCCAGCGCGGCGGAATCCGACCAGCCCGGAATCATCACCACGGCGGGCTGAATTTTTTCCAATGCCAACGCCAACTGGTGGGCCACCTCGCGGGCCGGCAGTTTTTGCGCGTCGGCATGTTGAAACAGAGTGACCCGTTCAAACCCATCCGCGCCGGTGATCTTATCCCATTGGTAAGTTTCATCCGCCCCGGAAGTTTCAATGGCCGTGACCGATAACAACTTGCCCGCCGCTCGCAGTCGAGAAAAGTGATAGGGTCCGAGGCGATGAAAGATTATGGCGATCTTCAATTTCCGCTTTCAGGATTTGCTTTGTTGATTTCTGCTTTCTGTTTTCAGCATTTCAGCTTTTGTCTTCAGCTTTCAGCTTTCAGCTTTCAGCATCTCAGCTTTTCCCATCAGATTTCCAATTTCTGCTTTCCCCATTTCCACGTTTTGCTTTCGGTTTCAGCTATCATCATTTCAGCTTTTGCTTTGTGGATTTCAACTTTTTGTTTTCTTAATTTCTACTTTCGCCTGTGCCGTTACTGAATAAGGAGCCGCTTCGTGCAGCGGCAGATTCTTGATGTTCTTCCGGTTGCGTTTGCGCCAAAGTCTGCCTTTTGGCGGCTCGGAGATGTCGGCATCCGGCATCGCCCGTGGCGCTGGCACTCGGGCATACAGATAGATCAGGCCGAGGAAAATAGAGTAATAAGCCAGCCCCGGTAGAAAATCCAAGGACTGATTTGTGACCGTCCGCATTGCCGACGTGCCGATCTGAATATAAAGCAGCTGGGGGAAGATGGCATTCTGTTGCAGGGAGGCGGAAAACAGATTCTTGAAGATTAGTCCTATGGCGGCAAAGAAGAGGCAGCCAAACCAGCCCAGTTGTTGGAAGGAATCACCCATGCCAGTTAGCGTGGACCCCCCAGGCACATCATAGTTTAATTTGGAAAGCTCGTCTTGGGCTGGCTCATAAGAAGGATGAAACATCAGAAAGTCCTTAAATTCTTTTCCCAATACTTGAGCTGGCACAAAGCGGAAAACCATTTGATCCCAATAGCCCTCACCGTATTGATAACTCCCCGAACGGCGGGTTGCTTCGATCAAGACTGCGGCATTTCTGAGTTCCAGAATGGATTCCTGATTCACAAAATTGTCAAAATTGTCCACCAGATCAATTTGGGCAACTCCCTCCCAGTTACGATCCGCCGCGAACCCGCGATAGGTTCCCGTGGCGGGGATGGCTAGCATGGCCAAAATGACGGATATTATAATGGCCGGGCGAGGCGGCCTGCTGCCGCGTTGATAGAAGAGTGCCAGTGTCAGTGTCATTATGAATAAAACCGTCGCTTCCCGCCGCCCTCCAAACAAGCTGGTTTCAATCGGCTGAATCGCGGCGATCCCGGTAGCCAACCATGGAATAAACCTGCCCGTTCGCATGGCCGTCATCAAGCAGATGGCAAAACCCGGATAAATTAAACCCTGAAAAAACGCGTAAATGGTAACTCTGCCAGTCCAAGTGCTTCCACCTCTATCTTCGTCTGACATACCGGCAATTAGTGCATTGAAGAAGAAGCTTAAGAAAATAAAAACCAAACCACCGTGAAATATGCGTTCCAATTTTACCGGCTGGCTTAGGCGCTGTTGCCAGGAGGCATCCGATGGCCGGCGATACCCCAACCAGCAAGCTCCGAAACAAAGGCAACACATCAGCAGGACATTGGTTATCCATTCCGGCTGGGCCGCACCGGGGAAACGGATGAGTGAAACAGCTTGAGGCACAATAAACACGGCAAACACAGCCGCCATAAAATATGGATATTCATAAATCTTCTCCGGCTTGAACAAGGTCGTTGCCAGCGTCACCGCTAGGCCTGAGACCAGAATCCAAAAAAAGAACCACGTCATATTTTGAACAAATAAATCACCTTAAAGAACTTTCGGCGAGCAATGCCTACGGGCTACAGCACATATTTCTATAATTTTTAGCAGAAACCTTGAAAGAGGAAATCCAAATCCGGGTATGGCTGCAATCCAGAGGAGGACTTCACACGGGACAGAAACAGCGTGCAGGACACGCGCGTGTTTCAAAAGAGAACTGTCAAAAAAGAATTTCACCCAACGTAAACCAATGTTTCGATTGTTATGTTTCAATGACTTGAGAAAATCCCTGGAACACATTTTGAGAATCTTACGACCATATTCTTTTTCAAGGCTCAAAGGCACACCTGATTTTCGGGATTCGAAAAGGCTCCACCAATGCGCCAAGTCTCTGGACATAACTTCTCCTGTGTCTGAATGATATGTCGATTTACTGTGCTTCCGAAAGCTGGCGACATTTTGTGAAATAGTTTCATGCGTCAATGCCCAGCCCGCCCGAATGAAGAACTCGATGTCTAAAATGATTTTCAAATCTGTTCTGTATGGATTCAGGATCATAGTTTTCCTATGTGCACAAATGCCAGAGCAACAAATCAGAATATCTCCTAGAACACTTTTCAAATAATCCTGCTCAAGGCTGGCCAACATTTCGGGCGTGATAAAATGCCCTATTTTAACTCCATTTTCATTGATGATGGATGTAAGTCCTATGACATATTCCACTGACGGTCTGCTTTCAATTTTCCCCCTGAAGCAAGCAATGGCATTCTCATCGAGAATATCATCTTGATGGAGCATGACGATGTAGTCACTTCGGGCATTTTTAAAGACCTCATTCCAAGCGTCTCCAATGCTGACCGCAGTGTTGCGTTCAACGATCCGGATTTTATCTCCTCCCCGATTTGCAATTTCATGGCTGCGGTCAGAGGAGTTGTTGATAAGAACAAGAATTTCATCAGGCGGCGAGCTTTGATTTAAACAACTAGCCAAAGCCGCCTCGAGATATTTCTCTCCGTTACGGACAGGCAGACCAATTCCAATTGATTTCATTAAGCCACCCATAAATCATGAATGTCGATTTCTGCGGTCAGAATAGGGATTTTTTGAAAACCAACCCATCTTGCAATCTATGCGGAAATATTTTTCGCCCTTATTGCCGAGTGATTTGACTGGAAAGTGAACGTCCAATTGTTATTTTCTCCCACATAAAACGAGCGCGGGCCGCCCATGTATGCCGGTGAGTATGGTCCTCCATTCCAGTTGAAAGGGGTGTTGTTCCGTCCCGTAGCAAAGCGGCCAACATCTCCAAAAATAGCTGCGGCTCATATGCCACATGCACCCAAGGTTTCATGGCCGTGACTTGCGGGCAGGCGTCCGTGGCCAGAATCGGCCGGCCGGACGCCAGATGGTCGAACAAGCGCAGGGGGGAACAATAGCGGTTAAGCCCGGTGTTCCGATAGGGAATTAACGCCACGTCCAGCAGTTGCAGCCAGCGCGGCAACTTGGCGTGTGGTTGATTGCCTACAAACAAACATTTCGGATGCTTGCGAAGCAGTTGCAATGCTGGCGACAGGGAATCTTCCACCGGCCCCACCAACAGGAGCGTGCCTAGTTCCGGCAATTCCGCGCAAACCTGGAGCAGTTCAAAATCCAGCCGGTCGTTCACGCCGCCAACGATTCCCGCCACCGGGTGGCGCAGGTTCGGGTGCGCTGTAAAAATCTCCTGGATTTCCCCCGCCTCCACCGGTTGTAGAAACGCTTCTTCCGTCGCATTCATGCTCACCGAAACTTTACCGGCCGAAATTCCATAATCCGCCATCGCCCGATCGGCGAGAAGCTGCGACACAAAAAAAACATGATTCACATGCGTGGCGAGCAAGCATTCCTTTTCTTTGATTTCGTCGCCGCCCCAGCCGGAATAACTGCGGTAATCATCGGAACAATAATAATAGCAGGGCACCTCGTTTCGAGCGAGGGTGACCAGCGATAGATAATGCGGAGACGTGACAAACAAACCCTGTGGTTTTTCTCCCCGCGCGCGGCACCAGGCCACGGCTTTTTTCCAAAGCCGGGGCAAGGCCGTGTCTGCCCTCCGGGAGGCCCATCCCGGCGGAAGCAGAACTGGCAGCGGCGAAAAACCGGCATGACTCGCCGCCGGAATGCGGAGCAACGGCCAGCGATGCCGCCGCCAGGCCACCAACGGATCCATCGGTGCCAAACCCAATACCGGAGTCTGCTGCCCCAACGCCTCAAATGGCCGGTGACGCCAAAGCGTGTTGATGTCGGCGACAATTAACATTTTTCAACCATTGAACCCGTGAACGAGCAAATTGAATCAACACATTTCATGGTTTGCTTTCATCGGTGGCCTTTTGAGCCTCCCAGTATTGCGACCATTCGGGTGGCGCAAATGCAAATCTGGCAGGATGCGAATCGAACGAACCATACCTGGAGTTTGCATCCCGATAGGAAGATTTTGAGATGTTGATAAAGCCCGCCTCTTTGAGTGCAAGAGATAATTCAAATTCTGAATATATGAAACGGTGTTCGTGCAAATAGAAAATATCATTCATGGTTTTTACACCGTTTGTGGTATCCAGCGCGTTCTTGGCGAAATAATCGAGACTTGGCGTGGTCAATCGGAGAAGGCCACCCGGCTTTAGCACTCGAAGACATTCTGTCAGCATCCGTTGTCCAGTTTCCCGGTCAATGTGTTCAATCACTTCTTCTGAATACACCACGTCAACACTGCCGTCTGGCAACGGCAGGGCTTTGGTAATATCCATAAAGACATCAGCTCGCGGTGTAACATCTGCGGTCAGCCAGCGGTTGGACAAAACTCCACCGCCTCCCAAATTGAGAATGTGCGGGCCGGACACCTCCAGCCATTTTTTCAAATATTTCCGTGTGACGAATGGGCCAACCCACAACCATCCCTTAAACCATTTTCTCCCGATATAAACGCACACCGCATGGAACCAGCCGTAGCGCGCAGCATAATGCCGAAATTTTGCCCACAAGCTTTTTGGCGGAATCAGAAAGTCAGCACCGGGGTCAACGTTATGACCATTAGCAGAATCCTTATTCATAAGGTTTGTTTTTGTCATATCTATTTGTTGCTTGCTGTATCGCTATTTCTATGACTTTACCGAAGCGTTCAAGGCATTTCCCTATTTTTGAGGATTTTTGCATATACAACCTTTATTCGCTTTGCCATGCTTACGTTTGAAAAGTCGGTTTTGATATCATGGTAAGCCTGAATGGTCAGAGTCTGGAGCAGGTTTGAATCAGTCACCAAACGCAAAGCCTGTTCCGCCAGCCTGGCAGGATTTCCCCACGGTGCAGACACGGCATTATTGCCATCCTCGATGATTTCATCTGACCCCGCCCCGGTCAGGTAAGCCGCCACCGGGACTCGATGAAGCATTGGTTCGATCAGACGCAGTCCAAAAGGCTCTTTCGGGCTTGTAAAAATGGCCACATCCAATGATCTCCAAAACTGGTCTATGTCACTCACGAACCCCGGAAAGGCGAAATGTTTTTCCAACCCTCCCTGCCGTGCCCGTTCCTTTGCGGCTTGTAGAAGCGGACCGTCTCCCGCCAGAACAAATTCCGCTGCCGGCAGACTCCGGACGATTTCCACCGCCACGTCAATAAATTCGAAAACTCCCTTATCCGGCGCGAATCGGGTGGCCATGCCGAATCGGGACGGGCCTGATGGTCGGGCTTTCCGGCTGGTTTCGGAACCGCTCGGAAGCCGGATTCCGTTATGCACGGTGAAAACCGGACAACGCCCTTTTAGTTCGCGTTCGTATTCGCTGGATACGGAGCGGCTCACACCAATCACTGCATCAATCAAACGATTATTCACCGCCTTGAGCAACCGCCCGCGCCAACCGGATTTGGCAGAAGGATAATTATGAGCATGAAAGATCCACGGACACTTTTTGAATACTAATCCCAGCAGGTTGGTCCAAAGTAATCCACCATGGAGGTGCACCAAATCCGGGGAGACTTCGCGCAGATGCCTTTTAAATTGCAAAACCGAGCACAGTGATGGACGGGTGTCGGCCACGGTCAAGACCGGCACCTCCAATTGATTTAGCAGCGCCGCCAGAGGGGCGCTGTCATAGACCATCAGGAATTTTACATCCAAACCACGCGCCCTTTGTTCCGCCGCCAGTTCCGCCGCGATCTTCTGCATTCCTCCATATGGAATGCCGGGAATGATGTGCAGCACTTTCATCATTTTCCCGTCTCAAATTGGGTTAACGCGGCCACCAACCGTTCACCATAGCGTTCCCAGGTGTAATCCCGCGCCCGTTCGCGTGCGGCCACCCCCATGCGTTCTCGCAATGCGCGATTTTCAACCAATTCTTCAATCGCTTCCGCCAGCGCAATTGCATCGCGTTCCGGCACGATGCGCCCTTCAATCCCGTCGCGCACCACCGAACCGGCGGCACGCGTGGTGATGGTCGGCACGCCCGCCGCGAGCGCCTCATAAGTCACTTCCGCCGAACCCTCCGCCAATGATGGCAACACGAACACATCGGCTTGTTGGTATTCCGCCGCGATCCTTTCGCGGGGCACCCGGCCCAGAAAATGAAGATGCCGGCATTCCATTCGCCGTGCGATTTCCCGAGTGACATTTCCGGCCACCCGGATTTCGCAGCGGATGTTTCTGGCCACCAGTTTTTCCGCCGCCATGGCCAGATAATGAATTCCCTTGCGCAATTCCGCCGTGCCCACGAACAGCACACGACCACGCTGCGGTTGCGGTTGCAGTTCCAACAGTTTTGGATTCATGCCGTAAGGGACAACAACGCCCCGTTCTCGAAGGATTCCATTATGGTTCACCAGATCATCATGCACAGCTTCCGACGGGCAAATCGCAAAATCCGTTTGTGTCTGTAGGCCGTTGGCATCGGGAAATTCGCGGCGGATTGATGCATAATCCGTCTGTTCCGGTTCCCAATCAGGAAATTGTTTGCGCTCCGCCGCCAGAATCCATTCCGTGCTGAACAGGATATAGATTTCCGAGATAACTTTTAATCCTCGCTGTTTTGCCTCCATCAAAAACGGCCCACCTTCTCCGAACATGGAAAAAACGTGTGTCGCGTGGCCAAAACCTGCGCACGTCATCGCATTGCCCAAATCACTGCTCCAGCGCAGATGTTCCCGAAAACGGTCGGCCGGATTTTTACTGCCGGACATCAATTTTATTCCGTGGCGCAACATCGGCACGGTAAAGGTAAAAGTCTTTTGCCGGATTTCTGGCGGCAACCGGCGCGCGGCGAGCCGCCGTAGTTTGCCGCCGATTCCCGGCAAGTATTGCCCCGCCGCCAAAATTCTTCCCAAGCCAACATCGGCGCATAAATCCGTGTAAAAGCGTTCCAGCATTCCAGACTTTTCCAAAATGGTCGGCACCGCATAGCCGCGTCGCGCTCCAATTTGAACAACGATAAATTTCATTGATCCTCAAGTTGGAGACTTCTAAATCCGGATTGAGCTCTGATTTTGGAAGACCAACGCTCAATGATAAAATAAAAGAGAATCCCAGCCATAACCGACATAATGATTCCCATAGCAAGTGGAAACAGCGATTCACGGTGCAATCCTTCTGGGTCTATCAAGGCGTGCAACATCAATAAAACTGACCTGTGGATGGCATAAAGCGAATAGCTGAAGATACCGACTTGTGCCAAGGTCTTGACCAGCCAGCCACATTCCTCCTCTTTTTTTTCACGTGCAGAAAAAAGCACAAGCCCAAAGAAGGCAATCCCAAAAAAACAATTTGAAAGACCAAGCCAATGTTCATAACGGGCGGCAATCCCAATGGTAAACATGACCAGCCAGATATGCCAAGGTGTGCTTGGCATTTTAACCCTCCCGACCTGGATTTCCGCCACATAAAATCCAAGCATCCAGATGAACAGGAACTGAAGAAAGAGCGGGCCGGGCAACTGATAGCCTAAACGTGCCAGTTTTAAAACCAGATCAGTCAAACAGGGCAGCAGCGAAAGAATAAAAGCTAGCGCCATAGATTGGAGGCAGCCATATTTGCGAGAAACCCAGAACATCACGGGATAAAAAAGATAAAGATGCACTTCTATGGCCAGACTCCAGAACACTCCATTCGTGCCATATTGCGGAGTCAAGATATTTTGCACGGTAACCAGACTGCCCAAAAAAGCGCTGATAGAATGATCAGCCACTCCCAGGCTTCCGCCTTTTCCAGCTGCAAAATAATCCACCGCTCCCGCGATGATCAAAGCCGCAACATAGGTTGGATAAATTCTCCAAAAACGTTTCCAAAAATAATTCTTCCAGTCTGGTTTTGCCTGCATTCCTGCTGTGGCCAGCCGCTTCGCGCCTGAATAGTGGATGCAGTAACCACTGATGACAAAAAAAAGCATCACCGCCGCATCGCCGAAACTGAAAGGAAGGGTCAAATATCCCAGCCAGGTGTTTAATCCGCCGCCAAAATTGCGCTGATGCCATAGATTTGAAATGCCGGTCCATAATTCGGCGCGGGCATGGTAAACCATCACTGTCAGTGCCGCCAAACCGCGCAGCGCATCAATCCGCAGACTTCTGCTTGAAACTTTCATTTCTGCCTGTCCGAGCAAACCACTCGCACCATTCTTTAGAAAGAGCCGCGAAGGAAAATTTCTCCAGATAGAACGCGCTCAAGCGATTTGTAATAATTTCGCCTGCTTTCAAGCTGTGCACCATCCGTTCAACGGCTGGGACAAAGCTGTCGGGTGCCACCGCGTTGCAAATAATGCAATCAGGATTTGCGTAGTCGGGAATCCCACCGACATTGAAAGACACGAACGGCACCCCACAAGCCATGGATTCCAGCAACACCAACGGAGCACCTTCCGCCCCAAGCGTCGGCAGGAGCGTCAGGTCAAAGCACCGCAACAAATCCACATACGCCTGGCCACCGGGATAAGCACCGTGGCAAAAAACACGCCCAGAAAGGTTTTGGTTGTGAATGAATTGGCGAATGACGTCCTCTTCCGGACCGGTGCCATAAATATGCAATTCGCTTAAAACATATTGGAGTCTTGTCCATTGTTGGACCAGCCAGAATGCACCTTTGTGTGGCACCAGGCGGCTGAACAAGGCTGCTCGCGCTCGTCCGTTCCGGATGGATGTTGGGACAGCAACTGGAACGGTTGCGGTGATTTCCAGCGGCTCCGGAAACGCAGGCAGAATTTGGATGGGCCGCTTCCAACCGGTTGAACGGGCAAAATTATTCGCCACTGGCTGCGCTTGGGCGATGATTTCGCAGAACAACCAGCGGGCTGCCCACCGAGAATCGCTCCGGCCCACCACTTCACCCGACATCACTTCATGAAAGACTAATTTCCGACAGGCACGACTGAGCCATGCGGGCAGAAACAAGTTCCAACCAGTGCCAGACGCAAGATAGACATCCGGCTGGTAAGTTTTCAACAGAGCCACCAACTTATGAGCTGCCGCCAGGGAATTAAGACGGGCCAGATCTCCGTTGTCATAGACATGCCACACGGAAACATTTCCGTGTTGGGACAACTCCAATTCACGCTGCCGATCGCGCTCATCCGGCCTTCCCCCAAGAGAATAAATTTGCACTTCGTGCCCGGCGGCGGTCAAGGCTCGCGTCAGCCAATAAAAGTGCGTCTGCACCCCTCCGCGCCCCACGAATACTCCGGCCAGGGCAATTTTCATTAAAAAAGCTGGTTTGGAATGCGCATAAATAAAATGTCAGGCGCTCCACCGCCACGACGGAGGCAGTTTCATTTCCATACGCTCCATGACCAGACTCAGGGGCGATAAAATCCTTGCCGGAACAAATTTCACCCGTTCTGGCTCAAGCGAATTCGTCGGCATGGACGCATGGCATGCGACAAACTCCGAAATCCGGTCACGGCTTCGTGACGTCGCAAAATGCCCGGCAACCATCTTCTGGGAAAAGTGTGTTCGGTTCGAAACCATCACGATTTGCTTTGGATCATAAAAACCGAAGGTCTTGCGAGCCGCCAGCGCACCCCAGCACATTTGTTCAATCCAGCTTGCCGCCGTCCGGAAATGCAGCAGTTCAAGACCAAGCAACCATTCGACAAATTCCAAATCCAATAACCCTGACCGGATGCACATTAAACCCGCATTGGCGCGCTTGGGAAAAAGCAATTTTGGATTTGACCATAAATCCTGCGGAGAACAGGCGACTCCGCTATAAATATCCCGCATGAAGACTGCCGACCACTGGTCAGGAATTTGAAAAAGTTCCTCGAAAGGCCGGAAGAAAACAACATCTGCGTCACAGTAGGCAATCTGCGGTTCGCCATTGAAGGTAATATCAAAAAGTTTAAGACCAAAAACATTCGAGCGGCGAAAGGCCAGGCACTTCGGATGAGCGGCCAGGAATTTCCCAGCCATTTGATCCGCTTCGCGCCGCCACAATATATCAACCTCGCCCAACCGCACCCTCAAACAATCCGCATCCGCTTCAGTCAACGTTCCATCATCATGAAGCAGAAAACGAACCGGATTTGTCGAGTTCCGTTTGAGTGTAAGTAGATTGTGGGCCGCCATCGCCAAATCGCGATGACAGATTAGCGTGTGAACCAACATCATTTATTTCGCCTTTGTTGCCAATCCTCGATGGCCTGATTGTAAAACCCCAATGTTTCGTCAACACAGCGTTCCACAGAAAACCTTTTCTCGACAGTTGTCCGAGCATTTTGTGCAACCTTTTCCGCAAAGCTTGGGCAATCCAAAATTTTAAGGACATTGGCCGCTATATCCTCTTTGGAGTCAGGATTGGCCAGCAGCCCATCATATCCGTGTTGGATGGCTTCAGGTCCGGAATGTTTGGTGCTATACACAACCGGTGTTCCCGCCTGCATTGCTTCCATCACCACAATGCTGAATGCCTCCAGCTGCGAGGGTGAAACAAATACTTTAGCGCATGCAAGCCAGCAAAAAACTTCTGTGTGGGGAATTTGCCCGAGGAATATCAAACGATTTCTAAATTCTGGCCTGATGCACGCCATAATCTGGTCATGCATCTGATGCCCATTGATTTTCTCCTGCGGCCCTGCAAATACCAACTTGATCCGATTGTGTTTGGTAAAAAATATATTGGCGGCTTCCGCAAGTTTAAGTGCACCCTTTCTCACAGACAACATGCCGGCATACAAGACATACTCGCCCGTATTAATAATCCTTTGTCGAAGTTCCGGCAAAGATTGCTCTACCACTGGCTTTACGGGATTGTAAATGATTTTTTCCAATGTCGGCTTGATGCCAAAGTGTTCCTTGGTCTTTTTCAAAATGAAACCGGAACAACCTATCCAATTTTTGTGGTGGTTCAATGTTTGACGTTCGCTCCATTGTAGGTTTGGACGATACAACCAAGACCGGCCCAATTGTTGCCACCAAAAACTAAATGACAAATGCAATCTGACGACCACTGGAAATTTAGAAAAGTGAAAAGGCAAAAACCCCTCGTGCTCGGGTATCTCGATCAGGTCAAAACCTTCCGACTCCTTGAGAAATTTTAGAAAATTGCGGCGCGTTTGCCACCATCCCAGGCCGCGCAAAGGACTGCGCTGAAATGAGCGCACCATTACACCGGCATCGTCCTCCACCAAATCCTCCCCACCAAAACGCACGATGCTGATCTGGTAGCCACGATCCTTCAGTGCGTGAGCCATTGTGCGAACAAAGGAGCCGATGCCGCCGTGTGGCCGCGGCGGATACTCGTTGCATAAAAAGGCGATGTGCAATCTAATTAAGACCAGTTAAAAATCCACTTCTTAAAAACATAGAAACTCGGCAAGTTAATCGCCGCAAATTATTTCTGAAAAGAAAAAAGGCGCTAAAGAAGATTCTTTTATAAGTTGGGGTTAACGCAAGTGAACCTTCACGCCAGAATACACCTTGATTTTTACAAGAACGGTGATTCAGCAATGTGGCGATTGCTTGTCTCCAACTGTATTCTTTTGCTGCTTGCCACGGTTGAACGTCCATATCCATACCTCCTTCAAAGGGGAAGGCTGCAATCATATGGGCTTCATTTCGCGTAGGAAGAAACCAGAAGTTTTCCAGAATATCAGCGGTTGCACCCCTTATATCTGAATCTGTTTGCAAGAGTGCTCTGTCAAGTAATAGGTTATTTGCAACACTTTCAACCGTTATATGTAAAATCGGGAGTCCCCAATTGATTGCAGAATGATTTTGACTATTTTTAAAATGTGGCGACACCGTATCGTTTTGATGGCTTTTGGTATAGCAACTTAAGCTGCCCTCGGATCCAGCACACATGGTTTCAATAAGGTAATAGAGATCAGGCATTTTAAACCTAAAGCCAGTCCTCTTCTGTAAATCCATGAAATAAGCCATTTTGAACCCAAATTTTCTATTTGAGTCATAGCTTATGAGTCCAAAATAAAGACCTGTCCCAATAGCGAAATCCTTTGAAGTCAAGATGGTTGCCAAACTGTCTTGGAGTGTTGCATGCCAACCGACATCTACCAAACCATACTTCGTATCAGCTAGTAAGCCATGACCCTCTAAATACTCCATAAGAAGCCTTCTCTGTTGATTCGCTTTTTCCATAACAAAGGGCAGAATCATCTGCAAAAAGTCTTCTGATTTGATTATTGCTAGATCGTCTGATGAAAATCGGGAATTCCATTTTGATTCATAAAATCCGAGCTTTTCAAGTTGAATTCGAATATCAAAAGGCGAAATGTCTAGCCGTGATAATAGCCTAGATAAATCTGGCCCAGGATCGCGCTCCAACAACCAAGAGATTTCATTTGCCTCACCTTTGATGATCGAAGGTATTCCCCATGCCTTTCGGCTGCTGTAAAGATAGTGAAGTTCGCAATGCAGGTTTAGTTTTACACTTAGGATCTTCGCGATTTTTAATAAAATCTCACCATCTCGCGACAGAAAATACAAACGTGTTAGACCAAGCTTTTGGGCTGAATTTAGCAGCCATATCGTGTAGCCGATCAAAGTTGGAGCAACAACGCTGGCTGCAAAATCACGAATAGACTCTTCTCTTGAAGAACATGTCAACACATTTAGCCTAGCTAAGCGTGAAGCTCCAGCAATAGCTGAGGAAAGCCCTCCCGTTGTCAAACTATGACTTTCTAAAGACAGCTCGTAGCGGTTCGAATTGGCTGCTGTAATGTGCTCTACAGCTATTCCATTTCTTCTTGCTGGGACAACATCAACCTTATAGTCATTTCCAAAAAAACACATTTCATCTTTGGAAATACGCTCCTCATCCATTACCTTTAGAAATAGCTTTCCATCTCGTTTCCATTTTTTATGAGCTGAAGATGTATAGCAACCATCTCCAACTTCCGCCAGACAATGTGTCAACAGTTGTTGAAAAACAAAGGTGGTCGAGAAATAGGTATCAGATATAAAAACAATGCGGTGACCATGCCTGCGAGCTTCCAAGATACGAGCGCGTGATTCTGGCACAACGCGTAGCAGCTCTGCCTCCAATGAATATTCAGCATCCATTAATTGGGCGGCTGTAGAGCTTGGAATCATAGATATTAAATGCAGCTCATTGTAAATATCTTCCAAAGTTGTTGCAGCATTGCGAAAAATATGGGCTCTTCGTTCAGCTTTGAGCCTAGCGTTTGCGAACACCTCAGGACTGCAAGTAATCAGGCCCGATAATGATAGTCGCCGCCCTAATAAAAGGAACACTGAATTGGGAGATCCGACGAGCCGTGTTAATACCGTATCAAAAACATCAAAAGCCGCGATTTTGATTTTTGGTGAAACATGGGTGGTTTTAAAATACATCTTAGCTCTTTTTTCTGGTTTTCACGCTTTATTGCACTGTGTAACGATGGGCGTTGGAAAGCAAACCGCACCCCAGTTCGGATGCCAAGTTCCAATAGTATCTGGTGACTCGCCAGCTAACGTAATCTCAAAGGCTAAAACATCTAGGACAATATCAAAATCCTGTATTCCAGTTTCTTGGTTTCCTTTTCCTAATGAAATCCCGCAATGATATTTACCTGGCGCTAGGCGAGTGTTCTCAAGACACAGTTCATAAGTGGCAATTTCACCTACTTTTATTGATATTTGTTGCAGGCTAAAAGTATTGCCAACGGGTATACCACTGACTTGAAAAATTGTTACACCAAATCGGAAGAGTGAAACGTTAGTGTTTCCTCGAATTGTAATTAAAAACCTTAGCTTGTCCCCAATTGGAATTAGATTATGTTCTGAATTTGATAATTGCAATTCCACAAATTCGACCTCTCGGCCACAGGATATTCGATTGTGTATGCCTTTAATCGGGTAAATATTTTGTGATGAGTTCGTTTCGCAACTGAAATAGCTGGCGATCACACTATCTGTCAGCCCACTCGAAATTACTTTGCCTTTTTGTAGCAACAGAGACACTTGTGTTAGTTGTTGAATAGCTGACATGTTATGGCTTACAAATAGGACGGTCCTCCCGCCTTTGCTTACATCTTGCATTTTGCCCATACATTTCTTTTGAAACTGCGCGTCACCCACCGCCAGCACTTCGTCCACAATCAGGATTTCCGGTTCCAAATGCGCGGCCACGGCAAATGCTAACCGCACATACATGCCGCTGCTGTAGCGTTTCACCGGCGTGTCCAGAAACTTTTCCACCTCGGCAAACGCCACGATTTCATCAAACTTTTTCCGTATCTCCGCCCGGCTCATGCCCAGGATCGCGCCGTTAAGGAAAATATTTTCGCGCCCGGTCAGTTCCGGGTGGAACCCGGTGCCCACCTCCAGCAGGCTGGCCACGCGCCCGCGCAAATGCACCCGCCCCGTGGTCGGCTCGGTGATGCGGCTCAGGATTTTAAGCAGCGTGCTCTTCCCCGCCCCGTTCCGGCCAATAATCCCCACCACCTCCCCGCGCCGCACTTCAAACGACACATCGCGAAGGGCCCAGAAGTCTTCGTGCGAAGCACGAGAAGAGTGGAGAGTGGAGAGTGGAGAGTGGGGCGCGCCCATTATTTCCTCTCCGTTCTTCTCTCTCCTCAAAAACTGAAATGGGGCTTTCAGTTTTTGCGCGATCACATCGCGCAACGCCGTATAGCGCTGCTTCTCGCCCTGGTGGCTGATGCGGTATTTCTTGCCGAGATTTTCGACTGAGATGATGACGTCGCTCATTCGTTAAAACGCTGAAAATCTGACACACTAAAATACTGAAATCCGAAGATCAAATGCTGACATTCTAAAATGCTGACACGCTGAAACCTGGCCAATTTAAAACTGAAACGCTGAAATACTAAAATGCTGAAATCAATTGCCAGCTTTTCTTAACTTGGAGACCATGGTGATGAATACCGCCATTAACTCGCTGGTTTCACTCAACAAATTTTCGAGTTGTTCGCCGGCGATGCCGCAGTCATTCCGCAATAATTCAAGCCACAACCCACTCTCATCGGCTTCTTGAAGAAGCCCGTCGAGCTTGGAGCAGAACTCTGACTCTGAACGAGCCCGCGATGCCTCTCGTGCATGGGCCGCCACCGAAGTTCCCGAACGAAGTAATTGTTTTCCCAAAATCCTCACTTCTTCCCGCTCCTTTGGCAATTCCACATAAAAACGGATAATCGCCGAAGCGAAATTTTGGGTCCGATCTCTTAATTCTTGTGAAAGTCTGCTCATCTTTTAAAAATCTAAAAATTCAAAATGCAAAAAACTGACACTTTTTAGTTCTCAGCATTTTAGCTTTTCAGCGTTTGCTCTCAGTTCGTTCCATTTTCAGGATGTCAGCATTTCAGTGTTTCAGCTTTTGGTCTCAAATAACATCCGCAAACGTCCGTTCCATCTTGCGAAAATACCAGATGCCGGAAGCGCACAGCGCGCAGGAGACAAATACTGAAACGCTGAAAGTAGAAAGCTGAAATGGCGACTGGCCGCGGAGGAGACTCCAGCGGAAGCCGTCAATCACACCAACCATCGGATTCAGCGAATAGAGCAGACGTGCGGGAACATCCAGACCGTGCCAGAGCCAGTGTTCCGGCACGCGCGTGGTGCTATAGCCCACGGGCGAAAGGAAAAAGCCGAATTGCACGATGAAGGGCACGATGTAGCGGAAGTCGCGGTATTCCACGTTGAGCGCGCACAGCCAGAGGCCGATACCGAAACTGGCGGCAAACGCTAAAACCATGAAAGCAGGCAGCAGAAATAAACGCCAGTCAGGGGCAAATTGAAACCACACCATCATCAACGCCATCAGGCCCAACGTAATCAGAAAGTCCACGAAGCTGGTGATAACGGAACCAGCGGGCACGATGAGGCGCGGAAAATAGATTTTGGAGATAAGATTGGCGTTGCCGATCAGACTGTTGCTGGATTCGCTCAGGGCGGTGGCGAAAAACTGCCAGGGCAGGTTCGCCGCCATCACCAGCAGCGCATAAGGCACGCCTGCCGGCGCGGGCACTTTGGCGATCTTGCTGAACACGACGGTGAAGACGATGGTGGTCAGCAACGGCCGGAGCACCGCCCACGCCACGCCAATGACGGTCTGTTTGTAACGGACCGTCACGTCGCGCCAGGCGAGGATGATGAACAGCTCGCGGTAACGCCAGAGGTCGGCCCAGTAATTTTTCTCGGCCCGCCCCGCTTCAAGAATTAAATCCATACAAAAAAATCAAAAACTGAAATTTTGAAAGCAGAAAGCACAAATACCTAATTCAAAAGCTGACATTCACAAAATCAAAAGCTGAAACAATAAAATTGTAAAAGCTGAAACTTCAAACTCAAAAAGCTGAAAAACTGACATGCCGAAAAGCTGAAACTTCAAACCTGACCACTGAACTCCGTTCTCCGGCCTCCGACTTCTGACCTCCGACCGCTGACCTTTGATTTCCGATTTCTTTCCTCCGACTTCTTGCCCTGGTTGCGGTGGCGCAATGACCGATTGCGCAGGCGCGAGGCTTGGTTGCGGGCTGGCAACGGGTCGTTGTCCCCGGGCAACGCTGCGTTGTGGCCGCGCAACTAGTCGTTGCCGACGCACAACGGCTGGTTGTGGCCACGCAACGGTTCGTTGCGGGCGCACAACGACTTGTTGCGGGCGCACAACGGGTCGTTGCGAGGGCGCAACGGGTCATCACGGACGCGCAACGGGACTGGCTTTTTTGTCGCAAGTGGTTTATAGTTAATAAACTATACGATGGTTCGGTGGGTCAGTGCTACAGTGCTTCGGTGGCTCAGTGCTTCGGTGATGCTGGGCTGCGGGGCGGCGGGTCAACTGGAATACCGAAATACTGGCTCACCGAACCACTGGCCAGACCTACCCTTTTTTGTCGTGGCGACGGCATTTTATGCTTATGCAATGAATGACATTTTTTAAAACTTTCTACTTGAAATCCACAACCCAATGGGGTATGTTATTGGTGACGCTACAACTAATAGCCAAAAGCTGTGGTTGCAGCCGGATGGTGTGTGGCGATTTGGCAGCCGCCTTTCTATGAACGGGGTTGCGGGTTGGGGGGCAAAAGAGTTTCCCGGAATGTTTCCGGTGAAATAGAAAGGAGGTGAGACAAATGACTACTCACAATCCAAAAAAAGTGGCCCAAAAGCTGCAAAAGGTGATTGATGCCTGGACGACGCTTCGCCCGACGAAGACGTTTTCCGGCCTCACACTGGAGCAGTTCAAGGCCCAAGTGCAGCCGTCTTTGGCGGCCCGGGATCAGTTGACGACCCTGGGCAATCAGACGACGGATTCGCGGATGCAACGCCGCCTGTCGGATACCGCCAGCCTCACGCTGGCGCAACAGGTGGTAAGCTCGGTCAAAGGCGATCCGGCGGAAGGGGAAAATGGCCCGCTCTACGCCGCGATGGGTTACATCCCGAAAAGCAGCCGGCGCAGCGGCCTGACCCGCAAGGGCCAGACGGCCGCGCCAGTGACTGAAACCGCAGCGGTGAAAATCGCTGCCCCAACGGTCACGACCAATGCGGCCGTGACGACAACGACGGCGAAATGACCATAACCGCCGATGTGAACTGACAAGAGCCGGATCCTGATACGATCCGGCTCCCTTTTTTCCCCGGCTTCCGCCGGCAAAGGGTGTTTTGGTTGCCGCCAACCATAGCAATAACGTGTTAAATCCGCCGCAAGTTGTAAAACAACTATTCATTGTCCGCGCGGAAAAATCAAGCAAAATCCGAGCCTGCATCACGATATAATGAAAGCTGAAACATCAAATCAAGGGCGAAAGGCTGACATTCTAAAATCAGAAATTTGGAAATCAGCCAAATTTAAATCTGAAATTTCGAAAGCAGAAAGCTGAAACCGGCTTAACCACCAAGCCAACAAAATAAAAGCTGAAATTCTGACAGCTGAAACTTGAAACTCAAAACGCAGAAAAACTGAAACCGGTTCAAACACAAAATCACGAAGGCACCAAGATAGATTCTGAAAAGGTGAAAGTTGAAATGCTATCTGCTTCGCCACCCGGCCTTGGCCGATGGACGCTGCGACATTACTTGTTTCGCGAGCTGCGGATGGAATAATAAACGAAAGCCACCACCACCAGCACCCACACTAAAATGGTCCAATAATTCATATCACCTTAAATCCAAAGCTGAGAGGCTGAAATCAAATTAGTTTAACCACCAAGGCAGCGAGGCAAAAGCTGAAACCCTGAAAAGCTGAAAACTGAAACCTGACCACTGACCTCCGACCTCTGTCGTCCGGTTTCTGACTTCCGACCTCTTGGCGCCTCTCTTTTTCAATTTTCTGCTTTCTCAATTTCAGCGTTTCAGCGTTTCCGTATTTGAAATTTGAGATTTGAAATTTGAGATTTCCCCCATCTCCCCAAGCTGCCGCCCTTGGCCGTTTCGCAGAATTTTCCGCAAAAGGTTCCGGTGCTCGCCGTGACCACCGCCATCCGGCTGGCCACGGTTATGTTTCCATACCAAGGCATCAAGGCATGTGCCTCTGGTTCTGCTTTTCCGGCTATCGGCCCCCGAGCATCTTGAGCAGGAAGGGCAGCGTTTTTTGGCTGCGATACTGCCAGACTTTCAGCGTATCCAATCTTTTCAGGGTGTGTTTCCGCGCCTCACCCGTCAACGACCCGGCCTGTTCAGTGATGCGTTCCAGCCGGTCGCCGGTGTCGCTTAAATGGGTCGAGATCTGGCTGCTCAAAAAATTGCCCGCCAGCTTGCGCAGCTCGGCCACGGCGGTGTAATGCGTGCGCCGGGAATGCGGCATCTCCACGGCCCGCACCGCGCCGAGTTCCTGGAGAAATTGCAATCCCTGGCTGGTGGACCCCAGGCTGATGTTGAGGCGCTCCTTCAAATCTTGCAGGGTCAGCGGCAGATGGGAGACGAAGAGCAGGCCGTAAATTTCCGCAACGGAGCGGGGCTGGCCCAGGGCGCGGGAAAACTGGACAAACAATTCAATGACTTCAGCCTCTACCGGCGTCAGCCTGGAAGCCGATGGGTTGGTTGCGTTGGCACCGCTCTGATCCATGGTTTTAATAGAATCCCCAGCCATGCTTGCGCCAGCATACTGGGCCGCCAAAACTTTTCAACAAAAAATGAAATTTAATTTTGACTGCGATTTGATGCCAGTTTATCTGGTCCCGACCGCAAACAGTTAAGGCCAATGACAGAAAGCAGGGGCTGGCGTCGGAACCGAAACCTATTCGGCATGGGCGGGAACTTGCAGCGCGTCCAGGCGGGCGCGCACTTCCTGCCAGCGCGCAGAACCCGGCGGCGCGTTGGTGAGGCAGATTTCCAGATGATGAATGGCCAGATTGGTGTCGTGCCGTTGCGCGGCAATGTCCGCGAGGCCGGCATGAACCAGATAAACATCCGCCGGCTGCGCTTCAAGCCGGTGATATTCCGCCTCCGCCGCCGGCAGGTCTTGATTCTGCAAATAGGCGGCGGCCAGGTTCAGCCGCATGGCCGGCAAATTGGTGATGGCCAGTGAATGCTGGAACACCGTTACCGCCTGACCGGTCTTGCCCAGCAGCAGCAGCAGTCCGGCCTGGTTGTTCAACAGCGTCGGATTGTCCGGATCGCCCGCCAGTTGTTGGGTCAGCAGCGCCAGGGCGTTGGTGAAATCGCCAAAATTCAGATACGCGCCCCATACCTGGTCGGCGGCGGCGCGGTCGCCGGGATGGCGATTCAAAATGGACTGCAAAATTTTTCCAGCATGGACGCGGTTGGTCTGTGACATCCAGGCTTTGGCCTCCAGCAAATCCAGTTTGATCGCCGCCACCTCCATCTGGTTGGCTGGCAGCGCCGCCAACTGCGGGCGCAATTGTTTCACCAGGGCAAACACCTGGTCATCGAGCCGGCAGCGGGAATAAAATTCAGCCAGCGCAAATTCCGGGAGCAGGATGCCGGGGGCGAGAATCCGCGCGCGCTCCAACTGCTGCCGGGCCTGACGCGGCCAATTCAGCGCTTCATAACTCCGGCCGAGTTCAAAGCACACGACCGGTTCGTCCACCGGCCCGCCCGCCTTCAAGGCCTGGGCCAGCGCCGGAAAACTCTGGAACTGCGCGCGAAAAATTTCCAGCCCGTCCATGGCCAGCTTATGGCCCGCCTGGAGATTCGTATTGGCCTGGAGATTGATGTCGGCCGACCAGTTGGTGGCGACGAGGGCCAGCGCCTGTTCAAAGCGCCGCTGCGCGGCGGAAAGTTTTCCGGCGCGCTGCAAGGCCACGCCCCACGCATCGAGCGCGCAGGAATACCAGCCGGCCAGCGCCTCTCTTTCCGGCATGGACACCGGCTCCAGCATCAGTCCGCGCGAAGCGGCCTGACTGACATATTCCAATGGCGAGCGGCTTTGGCTCATCGGCGGGACGAGCGGTTCGATTTGTTGCGACCAGGCGGCAGCCCAAAATTTTTCGCCGGCCGCCAACGCCAACGCCGGCAAAGGCGGTTCAACGGCCAGACCGGGGGCAGGCAGTTTTAATTCCGCGACGAGGCCGGCGGGCTGCGGAGCAAACTGTTCAAACAACAATTGTCCCGGACCCGGCTGCAGAAAAAACAGCCGGTGCGTTTGCGCGAGCTGACCGAGCAGGCGAAATTCTTCCACCACGTTCAAATCGTGCCGGTTGGATTCCGTGAGCCAGCCGAGCGGCTGCTGGCGTTCGAGCACGGCGCGGTAATCCGGCGCCGCCAGGGCCGGCAAATCCACCACCTGCCAGCGTCCCGCTTTCGGCGCACGAGCCAAGGCGGCTTGCACGGCGGCGAGCTGGGCCACATTGTCGCCCAGCAAAATGCCCCCTTCGGCCGGCAGCGTGCGGCTGGCCAGCGCGCCAAATTTTTCCAACGGCTGCCGGTTCGCCGCCATGATCGCCGGGGCGTTGCGCAGCGCCAGCGCGAATAAAATAACGACGATGACCCCGCTCATCAGCACCCGCGCCGCGCGCCGCTGCCACGAAGCTCTTTTTTGTTCAAGGCGGTTCAGCCGGCCGGGTTCGGGCTTAACTTGAAGCACGAACAAAAGACTGCCCGCCAGAAAACCGATGCCCAGCGCATTCAAATAAACAAAGCTCAACAGCGGCAGCGCCACGCCGAATTGCCGGGCAAGGATTGATGGCGGGCCAATGACGGGGTTGAATGCGAGCCACAGCAGCATGAGCAACAGCCCGCCGCGCACGCACCGGTAAATCCGCTGTTGCAGGCGCTCCACAGGCGCGATGTTTTTTAAACCGCGATCTTTCAAACGCACCACCATCGGCAGGAGGGCCGCCAGATAAAACAAAATCACCACCAGCGTCATCGCCCGATGCCGCCCCCAGAAATTAAAATAGAGCGCCCATAACGTCGCCTTGCTCGCCTTCAGCGTGGCGAGCCAGGCCGTCCCAAAAGTCAAAGGCGAATGGGGGTTCAGGCCGTTCACCAACGGCAGCAGGGCATACAATGAAAAACCCGCCAGTCCGAGCGCGGCCATCCGCAGCGGAAAATCACCTTTGAAAAACCGGCGCCGGCGCAGCCAGATGAGCGCAATGATAAACATCGGCAGGTTCACCAGCAGCAGCCAGCTTTGGGCCATGCCCGCGCCCCAGAGGACGGCGGATGCCTGGAGCCAGCGCAATTTGCTGCCGGCCCGGTATTCCAACAGACCCCAGCTGACGGCGGCCAGGAGCAACTGGTTCAGCATCGCGCCGGTGGCGGCGGTGGCTTCCTGCCAGAAATTAAATTGCAGCGCGCAAACCCCGCTGGCGAGCAGCACCGGCAGCGAAGCGAGCCACGGTTTGTCTTCCGGCGGCGGACAATCCCACGGCAGCAATTGCACGGAGCGCGCCAGCAATCCCACCGTCAAAGCCGCGCCCAGCACAAAAAAAAGATTCAGTCCCGCCGGCAGCCAGCTGGCGGGCAGCAGATGCAGCGGCAGCGTGACCAGCCAGGTCAGCGGTTGATCCAGCGTGGGCCGCCAGTCCCAGCCCGCGACCCTGGCGGCCAGCGGCAGGCTGTTCACCGTGGTGCCCCAGCACAAGGTCAGCCCGTAGAGCAACGCGGCGGACAGAGCCGCCCAGAGAGGCAGACGTTTCGCAGTCATTGGCCGGCAGGATAGCGGAATCAATTCACAAAAAAAGCTCCACCAGTGACGGTGGAGCTTGTCTAAAAAAACGGCTTAGGCCTGACGACGGCGCAGGCCGAGCAAGGCCAAACCACCTAACGCCGACAACGCCAGCGTGCCCGGCTCGGGCGTGGGAGCCAGGACGTCCACATTGTAAATCCCTCCGCCGGCGGCGTAACTGTCGGTATAATTGCCGGGAGTCAAGCCCAGGCTGCTGAGCGTTTGACCGGTGAAAACCGCGGAACTGGCCACGACCGTGCCGGAAACATAGCCGGTGGCGATATACAAATAAAAATTGCCATTGTTGGCCGTTTGCACGGACAAGCTGGTGCCGCTGTAGCCGGCATAGCTGAGGGTAAATCCACCGGGTCCGAAATTGTCCGGCCCCGTGAACGTGCCAAGGAATGAAATGCAGGGGCCGTTGGTTCCCATAGTGACTTGGCCGTCAGCGGGATCAAGTTCCGTGTAAGAAATATTCCCCACGCCAAATTCCGTCAAATCAGCCGAGTCAAAATTACCGCTGCCCACGGCCACCACGTCACTGCCGGACTGCTGGATCGTGACGGTAAAGACACTTTGCGGGCGGGCGGTGGCGCCCAGCAGCAGGACCGCGGCCAGCAGCACAAGCTTAAATGACGGGTAACGCATATGTTTCTCTTTTATTCGGGTTCTGATTCAGCCCGCGTTTGGGTTGGACCAATCATCACCCACACGCAAACGCCAACCTCAACGGAGTGTAGCCCATGGCCGACCTTGAGCAAACATAATTGTCGCTATTAACGCAATTTTTGAGCAGACAGGCAGCAATCCATCTGCATCCACTCCCGTCTGCCACGGGCCGCAATCAACCGACAAGCTCGGCGATTATAAATTTTCTTCACCCCACGCTTCACGGCTCAATTCTCCGCGAAATACCTCGTCGCTGTTTTTCAGTGGTTCGGGTATTTGGCGGTCCGCCTCAGCCGGCCGGCCCGTCAGGGTTTGCGGAAATCGCGGCGGGCGGGTTCGGCCCGGTGGCGGTCGTCGTGGTGCGTTCGCTTTCCAGCCGGAGACGGATCACCTCGATCTTCATCTGGACCAGTTCGCGATTCGCTTCCGAGCGTTCGGACAATTCCTGTTCCAGCGCCTGGATGCGGGTTTCGTAAGAGTGCAGGCGCTTTTGCAGGGGCAGCTGCAGTTCATCCAGCCGCTGGACGAGGGCGGTGACCTCCTCCGTGGCGGCCGCCTGGGTCAGCAGCAAGTTGCGCCGTTGCGTCGCCAGTTCCTGCAAAACTGCGTCCTGCACCACCTGCGCCACCTGCGGTGAAATCTCCAGCCGGCTGGCTTCCGGCAACGGCAACTGAACCTGCAGCGTCGGGCTGGCCGGCGCGTCCAGCTGGCGGTGGCGCTGAAACTGCCAGCCGGCCACCATCAGCGCGCTGACGGAGATGGCCGCAAGCACGAGGATCAAATGCGTGTGCCGGTTGGCGGCTTTCACGGAGACGATGGCCGGAGGCGTGGCTGCGACCGGCGCGACCGCGATTCGCACGCGCGGCGGTGGTGAAGCTGAAGCCGGTGCCGGCGGATTGGCGACGATCACCGGCGTGACGGCAGCCGCAATGGACTTCATTTTTTCATTCAGCAGCGCGAGCGCCGCCAGCATTTTCGCATCAATCTGTTCGCCCCGATGGACAATGACGTCGCCGGCGTCAAAATGATCCGCCACGGTCAACTGGCAGACCGCCGTGCCGCGCGTCAATTGGGTGAACGGCGCGTCAAAAAAGCAGTTCGGCTGGAGCAGATCGGCCAGCGCCCGCGCCAGCAGTTCCTGCCCGGCGGGGAATTCCCGCCGAAATTTTATCTGCGCGTCGGCCAGCGTCAGCATGCCTGTGGACGGCACCAGCGGACTGTGTTCCACGACCGCCACGGAAAGTTTCTGCTCCAGATTTGTGACGGACACAAGGCGGATCGTTGCGCCGATGACGATGCCCTTCGGCAAGGCCTCGGGAAGAATGCGCCCGCCCGCCGCACGTTGCAGCGCGGCCAGCAGTTTTTCCTGGATGGCCTGCCCGCTGTCACCGCGCGCCCAGGCGGCGGCCAATTCATCCGTGACCGGAAAATTTTTATTTTTCACGCCGCACGCGGTGACCAGCCGGCCAAAATCAGCCGAGGCAATGACGGTTTCTGCCACCGGCGCAGCCTGAAACGCGCCCGCCAGTTCGGCCAGAAAATTGGTGCGCGCCTGTTCAAACGCGATGAGAAAATCGCGCGTCACGAGATTGCTCGTTTCGGGAAGACCGCGGAAGACGGCCGGGAATTCCGTGGCCTTGGTGGATTGCAGTTGCGCGGTGGCAACAGCATCCGGCACGTCCAGAGCCATCGGCGTGGCGATATCCGCCGCCGCGCTGTCCCCGGCGTGGTAATCCGTCAACTCCTGCGCCGGCAGCGGCAGACTTAGCCCCACCAACAGAAGCAGGCATACGTGGCGCAAACGTTTCACAGCGGAAGCTCTATGAACGCGGCGACCAGGCTGCATGGAAGTGAAAGGGGCTGATGTCGGCGCATGGCCGGAGCATAATTTTTCGGTCCGGCAGATTCAACCAGGATTTGCCGGATCAATCCAATTTGAGCCGGCGGGAGCACGTGCAAGATTCGTCTGAAAATCACTTCCGGTTTGGGGAGAAAATCCGTGACCGGAGCGCGGAGCATTGCTCCGCTCAAACGTTTCTTAAATCCCGCAGATCAATGCTCCGCACTCCGGCAGAAAATTGATTTTGCCAGAATCTCCGTTGATTTCTGTTGGCACCGAAAAATCCGGGTTCATCCATTTCTGTCCGTGGTTAAAATAAGCGAAGGCCGGAATCACTTCCGGCCTTCGCGGTGCGGTCTGGTTTCAGATCACGGCCTGAAGACCAGGCGATAGAACTTGCTGGGAGCGCTTGTGGATGCACTGACAGTTGCCGTGGTAACGGTGCTGCCGTTGACCAGAGTTTCAGTAAAAGACAGCGCGGAATCGGTCCAATTATTGCCGATCAGGCTGCTCGTTTCTTGCAACACGAACGGACTGCCCGTCCAACTAAAGCTGACATTGCCGTTGGCCAAGGCGGCAGCCAGCACCGGTTGCGGACCGACGGAAGGATCGTTGGCAGGCGGCAACCCAGTGTCCGGCGAGCCGATGCCGGCAATTTGTCCCGGCGACAGCGCGACGGAGTGGAACTGGACGCTGGACACATAGAACTCGCCGTTAAGCGCGAGGTCGTTGGTCTGACGGCTCAGGAGGGACGGCGCGCTGTTGTTCCAGTTGATGGGCAAGCCGCTGGCCGTGGGCACGCTGAGGCTGCCCAGAAGCTGACCGTCATTATACAAGGACAGCGTGACGGCTAAGCCATCCTGCGGATCGTCTATCACACCGGCCACACGGTTCCAGGCATCCACCGGGAGCGGCGCAGGCGAAGCGAGGTCATACGCCACGCCAGCAGCGTAGGCGGTCAGGTGCAAGACATTGCTGGTGTCCAAGGTCATATCCACACCATCTTGCCCGGTGCTGCCGAGACAGCACGAATTTCTGAAGAGCGTGCTGGGCGTGCCGAGCGAAGTATCCGGTTCATAAATATCCATGATCAGCGAGTAGCAGTTGATGGCATTGCTGCCCGTTGGGGCAATGACCGGCACCTGGATGGCAGCGCCAGCGGGCAACGGCGGCACATCCAAAACATTGACCACCTGCCCGCCCGGATCCGGCAGCCCAAAATCTTCCGTGGTGCCGGTAGCCAGGGCGTAAGCATTCGGCCCGGCCTGCGTAAGATCGGGACCGACGGCGGCAGCAAGCGGATTGTCCAGTTGCGCCACATTCCACCAACCCCACGACCACGGCCAGCCCGGAATCACCCGCAACAGGGTTTTGCCGGTCCCACTGCCACAAGGATTGTTTACGACCACGCTATAGACACCGGCGTCAGCATAGCTCAAGGGAAATACGAGCAGCGTGGCCGCAGTCACGTTGAAGTCATGGCCGTTGTTAGCCAGCGGCACACCATTGTGATACCACTGATAAGTCAGTCCAGGTGTGCCCGAAGCATTCACATGGAATGCCGCGAGCGAACCGGCTGGCAACAACTGGCTGCCGGTCATGGAGACGATCACCGACGGCGCGCAGGTATAGCAATTGACCAGCGCGTTTGTATATTCCACCCGCAATCCAGTGGGGCTGGGATTGTAATTAATTGAATTGGTCACCACGAACAAAATGGTGTTCTTGGCTGGGGAGGCCACGAAGCCGCCGCTGATCGTGAATGGATGCCAGTGATTGAAGCCAGACTGCTGGTAGGGATAAGCCTGAACCGGAATGGTATTTGCCCCCTGCAAAACACCGTTGAAATACATTTGTGCGCCATCATCCGCCGCCCAACGTCCGGAGATGGATGCGGTGCCGGCACTCACCCCGGCCGGAAGCACGAACTGATTGGTATAAGTGTAAAAACCAGCCGGACAGCTATAAATGTAGTTCAAGTCAGGCGCGATCCATTCCGAGAAATGAATGGGTTCAAGCCAGCCCCACAGACTGGTAATCGCCACGGCATTGGGCAGGACGTAGCCCGTGGTGCCAGCCGGCACCGGACCCAGTGTGTAATGCGAGTCCGTCGCACCATTGAGAACCAGCGGAACCTTGCTGGCGTCCACACCCGTGTTATATAGCACATTGAGGAACGATTCATTGCCGGTGAGGTTCAATGGGATGACTTTGGTCGTGGTGTTGCCGTTGCAATCGGTGACCGTGACTGTCACTGAAGTAATGCCCGGCCCCAGCGGAGTATTGGCCAGTGGCGACTGGCTGTAATGCAATTGTGACGTCGGGCAACAATTATCCATTGCCGTCACATATAGGAAGGCATTTGGCACCGCACAGTTGGTCACCGCCAAGGCCCTTGGCCCGGTCAAAACCGGTCCGGTCTTATCCAAGCCATATACATTGACCAGGCAATGGCTGGAGTTGCCACAGGCGTCCGTGACGGTCACAACAACCGTCTGACTATGGCCCAACACAATCGTGCCGGCCAGCGGTGACTGCGTGAAATGCAACTGGCTGATCGGCGTGCAGCTATCCGTTGCACTGGCCTGAATGACCGGGACGACCAATTGACAGTTCGTATTCAGCGCCACGATCAAGGTGTTGGTCTGGCAGGTAATGACCGGCGGGGTGGTGTCCACCAGCGTGACGGTCTGGCTGCAAGTATTGCTACCGCCACAACAATCGGTGATCAGCCAAGTGCGCGTAACCAGCTTCGGACAAATGCCATTGGTCACGGTGCTCAAGACGGTGATAGTAACGTTACTACAGCCTAGCGGCGGCAGCACGCTGGGCAAATTGAACCTCCACGCGGTGCCACATTCCGCTGTTTTGTTGGCGGGGGCGGTTATTGCCACGGGTATGGAACAAGGCGATTTACATTTTCCAAACGCACCGGCATTGAAGATGCCCTGGATTTCGCCGGCTGTGAGTGCGCGACGGAAGAATTCCACCTCGTCTATGGCGCCCAGCCACGGCGTATTTCCGCCCACCGGCGAAGCGCCCACCACGAACGGAGCCGTCGTGCTCAAACTGCCCGGCTGACCCGTCGGATTAAACACCGTGGTTAGCACGCCATCCACATAGAACCGGCCACCGTTCGGCTGGTTCCGGATCACGGTCACGGCCACCAAATGCCAGTTGTTATCCGCCGGCACCACACCGTTGGTATCCCGGTAGTTGGTGTAACCACTCGGGTCAGATAACTCACAGATCAGTTCGCCATAACTTAATGACAAGCTATAACCAATCGTGGTGTTGGCATCGCGCTTGTCCACGATGATGCTCGGCGGCGAATTCGGCGCCCCCGCCGCCCGCTTCACCCACGCATCAATGGACAGATCATTGGTCCCGGGATCAATCGCCGGATAATCCGGCACCGTCACCGATTGATTCGCCCCGTTGAAGCTCAAACTATTGCCAACATAACCGCCCACGTTCACGGTGGGACTGTTAATCTGCGTGCCATTGTTGCCACCCGGAACTAGGTTGGCTGAAGTGGTGCCACCCGTTTCATCCAAAGGCAGCCACAAGCCAATATTCGCTGGTGGGTTGACGCAGGTGGGCCTGCATTTCCCGAAAGAGCCGGCGTTGTATATGCCCTGAATTTCACTGGCCGTGAGCGCGCGGTGGAAGAATTCCACCTCGTCTAGGCCCCCCAGCCACGGCGTATTCCCATACACCGGCGAAGCGCCCACCACGAACGGAGCGGTCGTGCTCAAACTGCCCGGCTGACCTGTCGGATCAAAAACCGTGGTCAGCACACCGTCCACATAAAACCGTCCGCCACTCGTCGAATTGCGGCTAACGGTCACGGCCACCAAATGCCAGTTATTATCCGCTGGCACCATACCATTGGTATCCCGGTAGTTGGTATAACCACTCGGGTCAGATAACTCACAGATCAGTTCGCCATAACTTAATGACAAGCTATAACCAATCGTGGTGTTGGCATCGCGCTTGTCCACGATGATGCTCGGCGGTGAATCCGGCGCCCCCGCCGCGCGCTTCACCCACGCGTCGATTGACAGATCGCCCGTGCCGGGATCAATCGCCGGATAGTCTGGCACGGTGACCGATTGCGAGCCGTTAAAGCTAAGACTGTTGGCTACATAACCGCCCAAGTTGACGGTGGGATTATTGATCTGCGTGCCATTGTTGCCGCCCGAAGCCAGATTGATCGAAATCGTGCCGCTGGTTTCGTCAAATGGCAGCCACAAGCCCAGACTTGCCGGCGGCGTCACACAGGTTGGTTTGCATTTCCCGAAAGAGCCGGCGGAATAGATGCCTTGGATTTCACTGGCGGTTAGTGCGCGCTTAAACATCTCCACCTCATCAATGCCGCCGTTCCATGGCTGGTTGCCGCCAACCACCGACGCTCCTACTTGGAATGGTGACGTATTGGCTAGACTGCCCGGCTGGCCCGTCGGATCAAACACGGCGGTGGCCACGCCATCCACATAGAACTGACCACCATTGGTTTGGTTGCGGATCACGCTGACAGCCACAAAATGCCAGTTGCCATCTGGCGGCACGGCGGCCAGGCTGGCGAAATTCTGGAAACCGCCCGCATCGGCCAATTGGAAGATCAGATTGCCGTAACTGACCGACAGGCTGTAACCAATGCCGGTATTGGGATCGCGCTTGTCCAGAATAATGCTCGGCGGGCTGTCCGGACCGCCCACCGCGCGGCTGACCCAGGCGTCCACCGTAAAGTTCTGGCCGGCTCCGGGGTTGATGGCCGGATAATCCGGCACCGAGACATACTGATTCGCGCCGTTGAAGTTCAAACTATTGGCGACATAACCGCCCAGATTGACCGTGGGACCATTGACTTGAGTTCCATTGTTCGCACCCGGAGCCAGATTGATTGAAGTCGTGCCGCTGATCTCGTCGAGCGGCAGCCACAAGGCCAGATTTGCTGGCGCCGACACGCAGGTCGGTTTGCATTTACCGAAGGCACCGGCGTTGTAGATGCCTTTGACTTCAGTCGCCGTCAGTGTCCTGTGGAAGAATTCCACCTCGTCTATGCCCCCCAGCCACGGCGTGTTCCCGCCCACCGGCGAAGCGCCCACCAAGAAAGGAGCCATCGTGCTCAAATTGCCCGGCTGGCCGGTCGGATCAAACACCGTGGTCAGCACCCCATCCACATAAAACCGACCGCCGCTCGGCAAACTGCGGCTTACGGTCACGGCCACTAAATGCCATTTGTTATCCGCCGGCACCACGCCATTGGTATCCCGGTAATTGGTGTAACCACTCGGGTCAGATAACTCACAGATCAGTTCGCCATAACTTAATGACAGGCTATAGCCAATAATGGTGCTGGCATCGCGCTTGTCCACGATGATGCTCGGCGGCGAATTCGGCGCCCCAGCCGCACGCTTCACCCACGCGTCGATCGACAGATCGCCCGTGCCCGGATCAATCGCCGGATAGTCCGGCACGGTGACATACTGGTTGGCACCGTTAAAATTCAAACTATTGGCAACATAGCCGCCCAAGTTGACGGTGGGACCGTTTACTTGTGTTCCATTATTGCCGCCCGGAGCGAGGTTGAGGGAAGTTGTGCCGCCCGTTTCGTCAAACGGCAGCCATAAAGCCACGTTCGCCGGCGGCGGCACACACGCGGCGGCCACGCACGGCACATAGAACCAAGCTGCTTCGCCGGGATTTAAGATCGGAGTGCTCGGCGACCAAGCCCCGCCGCTGTAGGTATAAACGGTATAATTGGGCGGCAGGATTGGATTGGCGGGCTGGCCGGCAACATGCCGCAGCACTTGGTCACCTTCCTGCGGGGCCAGACCGGTGACGTTTTGAAAAGTCCCCGCGGTATTGTTGGTTTGAAGTCCGATCAAATTGAACTGGCCGCAGCCATTTGGCAAAAAAGGAAACACTGCGACGGCCATGGCCCCGTGCAAAAGCAGGGTTCCTGACGCGGTGGTTGGATTGACAAAGACCATTCCCACACCGGGATTCCAAGTCACGTCAGCGAGCGTGCCGGCGGAATTATACCAGCCGGCCACCGATGCCACGCCTTCCCAAGCGGTGGCATCGCTGGCATTAAAATAGTAGTAATTGTCAAAGCCCGCACCGTTCCACGCCAAAAGCTGGAGATTGTTCACCCCGTTTGGATCGGAAAAGGCGGACGGCACTTCCAAAAATGAAGGATCGTTGATGTCGTTGCCGTTGTGAGTGACTTGGTTCACCGCAAAAGTGGCACCTGCAGAAATGGCAACTCCATTGGTCACCACGGGAAGCAAGGCCTCGCTGGTTCCCGTGCCAAAAGCGATGGACAGATCCTGTAGTTGCACCATGCCCTTGGTCGCTGCCCCGCCAATCAGCGCCACAGAGGTGTTAAGGCGTGGAGCGCCGGGATCCGTCGTGAAGGTGCGAATGGAGGGCAGCCGCGTGATGCCATTCGAGGTCGTTTGAAAGGCCGAAAATGACTCCAGCTTGCCATCAGGAACAAACGCCGCCAGAGCGGCGTTGGCTCCCACGGGAAGCAAACCGTCCAGATTGAGGGTGATGGGCTGGCCGGCTATCGGGGTATAGGTGATGTTGGTGCTTAAGACGGCGGTTTTGGAATCCAAATTGTAAACGGTGAAATTAGATACATTGAGGTTATTGATGGTGATGGGACTAACTACGATAAGTGCGCTAAAGCTGTTAGTTTGAGCATATAAATTCAACTGGAAATCCGGCCAGTTGTTCGGATCCCAAGGATTGCTGCCGGCGCAATTGCAAGTGCCGGTAGCGGTGTTGGTGTAATAATTAACTGAACCATCAAAACCATAGAACGTCTGGACGATTTGGCAGTTGCCGATGTAAGTGGTTACTTCTTTCTTTAGAGCGGTGGACCCCAGATCCCACTGGTCGCTGAGGTCCTCTTCTTCCAAAATCGTGGGGATCAGCGTTGGACAAGGAGCCAGTGTCACGGTGCCGCCGCCGCACCCGACACAAGATGCCTGTGCGCCAAATGCGCCAGCCATGAAGATAGTAATCGCCATGACCGTCACCCAGTCTCGAATCCGGCACGCTAGGCCGAGGTATGTGATTAGAACGTTTTTTTTTACTGTAGATACAACTGTTTTCATAACGCGCTTTTTTCTATTGGTTGGTTATTCGGATTGGGAATGGCTGCTGAACTTGATGAAGGTTTGAGTGAACGATCGGCCTTGGTAAACCCCGGCGGCAAATGCCGGTTCAGATGTAAATGCCCGCTGGACCGGACTCAAGACTAAGAGCCGCATCCAAACGAGTTTGATTGGAAGTCTGGCTTTGATGGTGTGTTTGCCCGTCAGAATCTTTGCTTGGTTTGAAAGCCACCGAACCAAAACGTCACCCGCTTGCAACCGTTCCGTAACCCAATTGTAACATTCAATCGGGAACACAAGTTGAGTCAGATTGTGATTCATTTGCTTATTTTGCCTCTGATCTTGGTTGAAAGAATTGGGCCCAGAGGAGTGTTGGCACCAAACAAGCCGCCGAGCAGACCAGATTTACCCAGAATTCTTGGAACAAACATATTAAACCTCCAAATCCGACTTTAGTCAAGCGTATTCTAATCATTAACACGCTTAATGGCGCTTGGCAGCCACTGCTATAGATTAGTTAAAAGTTTGCGCATGATGGTTATCCTGTTGCTATCACGACTATGCATTTATAATGTCAACCCGTTGAACTGAGTTTTTGCCGGTTGTGAAAAATCCGAGCCGTTCCAGCCCTTTCCGGGCGGCCTTTTTTTCGCATCCTGACTCACCCACAGCCAAGTCTGGTTCAAATCCAGTCCAGGTCTTAGGTAGGTATTATGTAGGCCTTATTCCCGACTGATGGTGGAATTGCGTCATTTTGGCCCGTTTTCAGCTGCGTTTTGTCCCCGTCCTCGCCGGTGCCGCCACACTTTGCGGTGACGGGCCAATCTTAGCTGGTCGTCCTGCGTGATCCGCCGTTTTTTTCATTCGCGTCCAGCCCGGTTTTCAGTTCACTTGGAAGGCAGATTGCGTATCCTTCACCGCGCTGATTATGAATATTGACTCCCTGCTCCAAGCGCGCCTCCTCTGTGTCGCGGTCATTGACCAACCGGATGATGCCGTGCCGCTGACCGAGGCGCTGCTGGCCGGCGGCTTGAACACCATCGAGGTCACCTTCCGCACGGCGGGCGCGGCCGAAGCCATTGCCCGCATCCGCAAAGCGCTGCCGCAGGCCGTCGTCGGTGCCGGCACGCTGTTGACTGCGGATCAAGTCAAACACGCCTTCGATGCCGGCGCGCAATTTGGCGTGTCGCCGGGCCTGAGCGAATCCGTTTCCAAAGCCGCGCACGAAATGAAGCTGCCGATCTTCCCCGGCGTCATCACGCCGACGGAAGTCATGCGGGCGCTGGACCTCGGCTGGAAGCATTTGAAATTCTTCCCGGCGGAAACCTTCGGCGGCGTGGCCGTGTTGAAAGCGCTCGCCGGTCCGTTCGGTCACACCGGCGTGAAATTCATTCCGACCGGCGGCATCACCGCCGCGACGCTGCCGACTTATCTGGCGCTGCCATCGGTCGCCGCGATTGGCGGTTCGTGGATGGCCGAGCGGAAACTCGTCGCCGAAAAATCCTGGAGCCAGATCACCGCGCTCACGGCGGAAGCGATGAAGGTCATTGCGGCGGCAAAATAGCGCCGGCACGGCGGGGGCGTTGCCGGCACGGGCCGGGGAAAATCATTTTGGTTTCACTCCCCTGCCCGCTACAATTTCACCCGATGCACTGGTTTCAATCGCTCGACACCGCGCTGTTTCATTTCATCAACGGCGCGCTGGCCAATCCGTTTTTTGACTGGCTGATGCCGGTCTTGAGCGGCGTCGGCGTGCCGTGGTTGGCGGCCATCATCGTTGCCGTGCCGGTGGTGCTTTATTTTGGTTCCACGCGGCTGCGGCTCTGCGCGCTGCTCATGCTGCTGGTCGTCGCGCTCGGCGATCCGCTGGTCGTCGGCACCATCAAGGACAACGTTTCCCGCCCGCGCCCGTTCGTCACGCTGCACGACGCGCGGCTGTTCGGCGAAACCGGCAAAGGCTATGTCGCGCCGATGGCCGACGGTTCGCTGCCGGCCAACGCGAACCGCCACAGTTTCCCGTCCGCGCACGCGGCCAATTGGTTTGCCATGGCCACGGTCGCCTTTTTATTTTACCGGCGCAGCGCGTGGTTCATGTTTCCGCTGGCGGCCGGCGTCGCGTTTTCGCGCGTCTATAACGGCGTGCATTATCCCGGCGACGTCACGGCGGGCGCGATTCTCGGCGCGGGCTATGCCATCGCCTTCGTCGTGCTGCTGCAAACGCTTTGGAATTTCATCGGCAAAAAAGTTTTCCCCGCGTGGCACGCGCAATTGCCAAACCTTTTGAATGCGGAATGCGGAATGCGGAATGCGGAATCGGCAAACTCCGCACTCCGCACTCCGCACTCCGCACTTGAATGGCTGCGCCTGGGCTACGTCGTGATTTTTCTCGCGCTCATCGGCCGCTGGATTTTTCTCGCCACGGGCAGCATCGGCCTGACCGAGGACGAGGCGTATCAATGGCTCTGGTCCAAGCATCTCGCGCTGTCGTATTGCAGCAAGCCGCCGGGCATCGCCTTCATCCAGTGGGCCGGCACATCGCTGTTCGGCGACACCAATTTCGGCGTGCGCTTTTTCTCGCCGGTGCTCGCCGCGCTGCTGAGCGTGCTCGTCCTGCGTTTCATGGCGCGCGAAGTCGGCGCCCGCGCGGCGTTCTGCCTGCTGCTGATCACCTTTGCCACACCGCTGCTCGTGGCCGGCTCAATCCTGATGACGATTGATCCGCCGCTGGTGCTCTGCTGGATGTGGGCCGTTGTCGCCGGCTGGCGCGCGGCGCAGGCGGACGGCAAAACGCGCGACTGGCTCGTCGTCGGCCTCGCGCTCGGCCTCGGCTTCCTCTGCAAATACACCGCGATGCTGCAAATCGTCTGCTGGATTATTTTCTTCGCGCTGCAGCCGTCGGCGCGAATTCATCTACGCAAAGCCGGACCGTGGCTGGCGCTCGGCATTTTTTCAATTTGCACGTTGCCCGTGATCATTTGGAACGCCCAGCACGGCTGGACCACCGTCAACCAGGTGGCCGGCGACGCCGGGATGCACAGCGTGTGGCATCCGACGCTGAATTATTTCTTCGAGTTCACCGGCGCGGAAGCCGGTTTT
>Ga0181516_10000423_pt1 | contig 39457 bp, 35 predicted proteins | sample PEATcosm2014_Bin_25_FD_121104 | JGI IMG/M metagenome (GOLD analysis project Ga0181516, IMG submission 121104) | Peatland microbial communities from MTU Mesocosm Facility, Houghton, MI, USA - PEATcosm2014_Bin01_10_metaG | ecosystem: Environmental > Terrestrial > Soil > Wetlands > Peat | place... | reverse complement strand
CTTTCTAACGGCGTCGGCGGTGCCCTGGTACCAGTCGGCGTTCTCCATGGTCTGCTCTGCCGCCATGATATCGACGAAGCCGTCGTGAAAGTGGTCAAACCTGTAGGTCTGGTTGATGTGCTGGTTCAGCGACGCTGAGTTGAACTGGGTCAGCACCAGGATCTTGAAGATCTCGGAATTCAGACTGTTGCTGATGGGGATATCGATGAGCCGAAATTTTCCCCCAATGGGTACGGCGGGCTTGGAACGGTCCTTGGTCAAGGGGAAAAGGCGGCTTCCCTGCCCGCCCCCCAGAATCAAGCAAATGGTGTCTTCCATCATGGTTGTGGCTCTCCTCTAAGGCCATTCTCACCCATCGTCCGGGCCTTGTAAACAAAAAACGCCAAATCCCCTATACTGGCGCGATGAAGCACTTGACGATCCTGATGGGCGCGGCGGAATGCCGGGGGGTGGCCAAGGTGGGCGGCCTCGCCGACGTCGTTTTTGACCTTTCGGTACGGCTGAACGCCCGTGGGCACAGGGCCCTGGTGGTGCTGCCGCTTTACGCCGACCTGGCGCCACCTTCCCCGGCCCCCGAGGCGCTGTTTGACTTCCTTGTCCGTTTCGAGGGCGGAACCCAGCCGGCGCGCCTGCTTCGGGCCGCCGTCGACGGGCTCGAGGTCTTCCTCGTCGAGGCCCCCGTTTTCAGCGGCGACCTGGGTGCGGTGTACGTCGACTCGGGAGCCCGGGGCAAGGGCCCCTTCGAGGACGACGCCCGGCGTTTCGCTTTTTTCAGCGCCGCCCTGTGGGAGCTTGTCAAACACCACAAGCCGTTCCAGCAAGCCGACGTCCTGCACTGCCACGACTGGCACACGGGATTGGTCCCGCTGCTGGTCCGTCTCGACGGCCAGGAAGAACGCTGCAAGACTGTCTTTACCATCCACAACCTCGATTACCAGGGCACCCGACCCTTCGACGAGCCCTACGCCCCGGGGGCCAGCTGGCGACAGTGGTTCCCCGAAAGGTGGGACGAGCTTGTCCGCTCCGAATGGAAAGACCTCGTGGCCGACCCCGGCGCCGGCCACTGCTTCAACCCCTTGCGCTGCGGCATCCGCACCGCCGACGCCGTGAACACGGTGAGCCCCACCTACGCCGCCGAGATCACCCTCCCCGACGACCCCGCGTCCAATTTTCTCGGAGGCCGGGGCCTCGAGGCCGACCTGGGATTCCGCCGCCGGGAGGGCCGCCTGTGGGGCATCCTCAACGGCCTGGACTACGAGGCCTTCGACCCGGGCCGCCTCGACCCGCCTTTCGCGTCGGACACCCCCGACCTGTTGGCGCGCAGGAGGGCGCACCGCGACAAGCTGTGGCTGGATCTGCCGGCCGTGGTCGACGCCCTCGAGCGCAAGCACGGCAAGCGTTTCGGAAACGCGGCCCGGGTCCGCAAGCACCTGCCCCGGTTCCTCGAAAAGGCCGGGTCCCTCCCCCTCACCGTGTGCGTGACCCGGGCCGTGAGCCAAAAGCTTGGCCTGTTTACAGAGGACCTCAAGCCCGGCACGCCGCTGGCCAGGGGCTTCCTGCGCCGGGGCACGGCCCTGCTTGTCCTGGGCACGGGCGAGCTGGAAGCCAAGCTGGAACCGCTCAACGACGAGCCCGCGGCGCTGTTCCTTCAGGTCTTCGACGCCGAGCTCGCCACCAGGCTGTATTCGGCGGGCGAGCTGTTCCTCATGCCCAGCGACTTCGAGCCCTGCGGAATCAGCCAGCTCATGGCGCTCCGGTTCGGCTGTCTCCCTCTGGTCCACGACAGGGGCGGGCTCCACGACACGGTGAAGGCTGGGCGCACGGGGTTCGTGTTCCAGGGCGCGACCCGGGACCGGGCCAAGACCGCCTTCCTCGAAGCGGCCTCGCAGGCGGTGGCCGCAGTGCAGGGTCCCGGGTACGAGACCCTGGTGAGGCAGGCCATGGAAGAGCGGTTTGAGTGGACAAGATCAGTGGACGAATACGTGGGCATTTACAACGGTCTTTCTGCTCATTAAAAAATGTTCATCTTGATCAAGGGATACACCCTTGACCGCAACGTTAGGGGTTCCTAGAATAAGCCATCCTCCCGTCGGGAAGAGAAAAGGAGCAAACGCATGAAGAAACTGGTATTTGCCTTCGCGGCAGCCGCCCTGGTTTCGCTGGCCCTCGTGTCCTGTGGCACCGGTGCGGCCGCTACTGGCAAGAAAGTGGGCATGGTGACCGACGCCGGCACCATCGATGACAAGTCCTTCAATCAGGGCACTTGGGAAGGAATCCTGAAGGCCGGCACCGACCTCAAGGTCGAGACCAAGTACCTCAAGCCCACCGGCACCACCGAAGCCGACTATGTGAAAGAAATCGGCAACCTGTACGACGCCGGCTTCAAGTTCATCGTGACCCCCGGTTTCAAGTTTGAGACCGCCATCTTCGCGGCCCAGGACAAGTACACCGACGCCAAGTTCGTCCTCATCGACGGCGTTCCCAACAACGGTGCCTTCGACAAGACCCGGGTCGAGAAGGTCGGACCGAACACCGTGTCCATCTTCTTCGCCGAACACCAGGCCGGCTTCCTCGCCGGTGTCGCCACCGCCGTCCAGATCAAGCAGGGCGAGATCGGTTTCGTGGGCGGCATGGAGATTCCCCCGGTCCAGAAGTACAACTGGGGCTTCCAGCAGGGTGTGGACTACGCCAACAAGAACCTGGGCACCAAGGTCACCATCAAGGCTGAGAACGTCATCTACCAGGGCACCTTCAGCGACGTGGCTGCGGGCCAGCAGCTCGCCGCCCAGATGTACGACAAGGGCGTGAAGGTCATCTTCGCCGCCGCCGGCGGTGTCGGCGTGGGCGTCATCAACGAGGCCAAGGCCCGCGCCGCCAAGGGTGTGTGGGTGGTCGGCGTCGACGTTGACCAGTACAGCCAGGGCGAGTACGTGACCGGCAAGTCGATCATCATCACCTCGGCCATGAAGAAGGTCGATAAGGCCGCCTACGACATGATCAAGGCCGACGCCGACGGAAAGTTCCCCGGCGGACAGAGCCTCATGTTTGACGCCTCCAACGACGGCGTCGGCATCCCCGCCACCAATCCCAACCTGGGCGACGACGCGGTCAAGGCCGCCGCCGACGCCCTGGCCAAGATCAAGGACGGCTCGATCAAGGTGTCCGCCGAGAAGGGCGACCTGATCAAGTAACGACTCGGACTTGCGATCAAGACAGGGGCAAAAATGCCCCTGTCTTTTTTTTTCATCCCCGCTTATCATGGGACTTCGGAGGTGCCTGGATGCAGCCTGTCGTGGAAATGTTGAACATCCGGAAAGAGTTCCCCGGCATCGTGGCCAACGACGATGTGACCATCACTTTGAACAAGGGCGAGGTGCTGGCCCTCCTCGGCGAGAACGGCGCCGGAAAGTCCACGCTGATGAGCGTCTTGTTCGGCCTTTACCAGCCTGAACGCGGAACCATCAGGGTCCACGGCAAGGAGGTCAAGATTCCCAACCCGAACGTGGCCGGCGAGCTGGGAATCGGCATGGTCCACCAGCACTTCAAGCTTGTCCACAACTTCACGGTGACCGAGAACATCGTCCTCGGCCTGGAACCCAGGCGAGGTCCCCTCTTGACCCTGAAAGAGGCGTCAGCCCGCATCAGGGCGCTGTCGAAACAGTACGGTCTCGACGTCGAACCAGACGCCAAGATTGAAGACATCTCGGTGGGTATGCAGCAGCGCGTCGAGATCCTCAAAATGCTTTACCGGAATTCTGAGGTGCTGATCTTTGACGAGCCGACGGCCGTCCTCACGCCCCAGGAGATCCAGGAACTCGTCAAGATCATGCGCAACCTCCTGGGCGAGGGAAAGAGCATCATCCTCATCACCCACAAGCTCAAGGAGATCAAGGCCATCGCCGACAGGTGCACGGTGATCCGCAGGGGCAAGGTGGTGGGCACGGTTTCGGTGAAGGCCACCTCCGAGGCGCAGATGGCCGAGATGATGGTGGGACGGATGGTCTCGTTCCACGTGGACAAGGGCCCGTTCCGGCCCGGCGCCGTGGTCCTCAGCATCCAGGACCTTTCGGTGCGCAACAGCAGGAAGCTGCCCGCTCTCAAGGGCTTCAGCCTCGAGGTCCGAGCGGGCGAAATCGTCGGGGTCGCCGGTGTCGAGGGCAACGGTCAAACCGAGCTTGTCGAGGCGCTCACGGGCCTGCGGACGTCGGATTCGGGGACCATCCTCCTCCACGGCAAAGACCTCACGCACGCCTCGATTCGCCAAAGAATAGAGTCCAAGATCGCCCATATTCCCGAAGACCGGCAGAAGCGCGGCCTGGTCCTCGACTACACGGTGGCCGAGAACTTCGTCCTCGAAAACCACGGCAAGGCTCCGTTCAGCGAGCACGGCTTTCTGAACAAGGAGGCCATCAACGTCCAGGCCGACAGGCTGATCGCGGCCTTCGACGTGCGTTCGGGCGAAGGCGGCAAGAGCAAGGTCCGGGGCCTGTCGGGCGGCAACCAGCAAAAGGCCATCGTCGGGCGCGAGATCGACCTCAACCCCGACCTCCTCATCGCCGTGCAGCCCACCCGAGGTCTCGACGTGGGCTCCATCGAGTACATCCACAAACGCCTCGTTGAACAACGCGACGCTGGCAAGGCGGTGCTTCTAGTGAGCCTCGAGCTCGACGAGGTCCTCGACCTGTCCGACCGCATCGCTGTGATCTGCCGGGGCGAGCTTGTGGGCGTCGTGGACGCGAAGACGACCAACGAAAACGAGATCGGCCTCATGATGGCCGGCGTCAAGACGGGGGCATCCGAGTGAGTTTCCTGCTGCGTAAAGAACTCTTGGTCGGACTTACCGCGGTGGTGCTGGGTCTGGCCGCCGGGGCCGTGCTGATGACGGCCACGGGCAACAACCCCTTCGTGGGCTACCTGTACCTGTTCGCCGGCGGACTGATGAACCTCGAGCGTCTTGGCAACACCTTGGCCATGGCCACTCCCCTCATCCTGACGGGGCTCTCGGTGGCCTTCGCCTTCCGCACGGGGCTGTTCAACATCGGGGCGGCCGGACAGGCGCTGATGGGGGGCCTCACCGCCACGGCGCTGGCGATCATGCTCGACCTCCCCAAACCCGTGATCCTCCCCATCATCCTTGTCGCTTCGGCCGTCGCCGGGGCGCTGTGGTCGTGGCTGCCCGGGCTGCTCAAGGCAAGGTTCAACGTGCACGAGGTGGTCAGCACCATCATGATGAACTGGATCGCCTACTGGGTCGTCTACTACACGGTGCCCTACTACTTCAAGGGCGCCTTCGAGACCGAGTCGAGGCTCATCCCCGAGACGGCGAGCCTCAAGATTCCCCTCCTGACCCATCTGTTCTCAGGAAGCTACATCAACCTGGGGCTGCTGGTGTCGCTGGCGGCGGTGGTGGTCACCTCCATCATTCTGAACCGGACGGTGCTCGGGTACAGGCTCAAGGCCGTTGGCTACAACAGGTTCGCCGCCGAATACGCGGGCATCAACGTGAACCGTCACATCGTGACCTCGATGGCGATCGCCGGGGCCCTGGCGGGTCTGGCGGGGGCCACCTTCTACGTCGGCTACACAAGTTCGATGCAGATCGGCGTCCTGCCGTCCATAGGCCTCGACGGCATCGCGGTCGCGCTCTTGGCCTCGAACAGTCCGCTGGGCGTCATGGGGTCGGCAATTTTCTTCGGAATCCTGCAGTCGGGGAAGGGCTTCATGAACGCCATGACAAGGATACCCCCCGAGATCGGCGACACCATCATCGCAACCATCATCTACTTCGCCGCAACAAGCGTCCTGATCGAGCGCTGGTTCGACGATCTGGCCAGGCGCCGGGCAGGAGGAAGAGACCGTGTTTGACATCATTCTGCATATCTTCCCGTACGCCATCGCCTTCACGATTCCCCTGCTGGTGACGTCCCTAGGCGGCCTCTACAGCGAGCGCTCGGGGGTGGTCAACATCGGCCTGGAAGGCTTGATGATCGTGGGCAGCTTTGCGTCGGCGGCCGCCACCGCGGGCCTGTACCCCGTGATGGGGCCCAGCGCTGTGTGGGTGGGCCTGGTGGCCGCCATCGTGGCCGGGGCCGTGTTCTCGCTCCTCCACGCCTTCGCCAGCATCAATTTGAACGCCAACCAGGTGATCAGCGGCACGGCCATCAACATGATTGCCGGGGCGCTTACGGTGTTCATCGCCAGGACCCTGACGGGCAGCGGCAACATCCAAATCAAAGAGGGCGTGCCCCGGGTCGACATTCCTGGGTTGTCCGACATTCCGGTCATCGGACCGCTGCTGTTCCAGAAGACCTACGCGACCACGTGGATCGTGTTGGCCCTGTGGGGCCTGCTGTGGTTTGTGCTGTACAAGACCCCCTTCGGCCTGCGCCTGCGGGCCTGCGGCGAGCACCCCCACGCAGCCGACTCGGCGGGCGTGAACGTCCAGGCAGTCCGGTACGTGGCGGTGGTGATCTCGGGGGCCCTGGGCGGTCTGGGCGGGGCGTGCATCCTGCTGACCTATTCGGGCGAGTTCAACGGCCAGGTCGCGGGTCTGGGCTTCTTGGCCCTGGCAGCGCTCATCTTCGGCCAGTGGAAGCCCCTGGGCATCCTGGGGGCGTGCTTCTTCTTCGGCTTCGCCGCAACCCTGGCCAACGCCAGCCAAGCCGAGCCGGCGCTGAAGGTCGTGCCCGACGTGGTGCTCAAGGTGTTCCCCTACGCGGTCACGCTGCTGGCTCTGGTGCTGCTTTCGAAGAAGAGCCAGGCTCCCCGGGCCTCGGGAGAGCCCTTCGAGGCCGGGAAGCGATAGACTCTAGAGCGAAAAGGCCGTACCGCGGGGACTCTTAGCGTCAGGGTACGGCTTGGCTCCGAACCATGCCGCCAGGGTCTGGGCCACGTCGGCAAAACTGGCGCGCACGCCTAGGTCGCGGCCTGGTTGCCCCGGCCTGTACACCAGCAGCGGCACGTGCTCGCGGGTGTGGTCGCTCCCCCTGAACGTCGGATCGCAGCCGTGGTCGGCGGTGAGCATCAGCACGTCGTCCGGGCGCATCGCCGGGAGCAGGTCGTTCAGCGCCGCGTCGGTAGCGGCCACGCTGTCGTGGTAGCCCTGAGGGTCGCGCCTGTGGCCGTACACCATGTCGGTATCCACTAGGTTCACAAACACGAACTGGGGCCGTGCGGACTTGGCCCGGGCCAGGGCCAGCGTCCTGTCGAGGCACGCGGGGTTCCCCTTGTCGGGGTGGCTCACGTCGACGCCCTGGTTGTTGAAGATATCGGCGATCTTCCCCACGGCCACCGTCTCGACGCCGACGTCGCGAAGGTGGTCGAGGACGCTCGGCCCCGGCAGGCGGAAGCTGTAGTCGTGCCGGCCCGAGGTGCGCTCAAACGCCCCGGGTACCCCCCGGAACGGCCGTGCGATGACGCGGCCTACCGTCCAGTCGTCGCAAACCGTGCGCGCCTGGTCACACAGGCGGTAGAGCTGCTGCTGCGTCAGCACGTCCTCGTGGGCCGCGATCTGAAACACCGAGTCGCCGGAAGTGTAGGCGATCGGCTTGCCGGTGCACAGGTGCTCGGCGCCCAGCTCCTCAATAATCTGGGTGCCGCTGGCCGCCTTGTTTCCGATAAACTCGTAGCCGCTGGCCGCGGTGAGCCTGTCCAGCAGCTCCTTGGGGAACGACGGGAAGGCGGCCGGAAACACGGGGAACGCCTTTTCAAGCTGAAACCCGGCCAGCTCCCAGTGGCCCGTGGTGGTGTCCTTCCCCGGGCTGACTTCCTTCATCACGGCAAAGCTGGCGGCCGGCGCGGTCTGGGCGGGCGCCCCCGGCAGGTCCTGCCCCAAGAGCCGTGAGGCGTTTCCCAACCCCAGGCGGGTCAGGTTGGGCCACTTCACTCCCCCGACGGCTCGCCCGATGTGGACGGCTGTGTTGGAGCCTGCGTCGCCGTACTGCGCCGCGTCGGGGAGTTCCCCGACGCCGAAGCTGTCAATAACCAACAGGAACGCCCGCACTCTGCTCTCCTTTGAATTCCTTGACGATGGCCACCGAGGCGCTGGCGCCGATGCGGTCGGCCCCGGCTTCCAGCAGGTCCAGCGTGTCCGACAGCGTCCGGATGCCGCCCGAGGCCTTGACCTTCATGCCGGGCTTGATGCTCTTGCGCATGAGTCTTACGTGGTCAGCGGTGGCGCCTGCGGTGCCGAACCCTGTGCTGGTCTTCACGAAGACGGCGCCGGCGGCCGACGCGGCGGCGCAGGCCTTGGCAATCTGGTCGTCGCTCAGGTAGCAGGTCTCCAGAATCACCTTAAGCACCACGGTGCCTGCGGCCTGCCTCACCTGGCGGATATCGGACTCGACAAGGTCCCAGCGGCCCTCAAGGGCGCGGCCGACGTTGATCACCATGTCGACCTCGCCGGCGCCCTCGGCCACGGCGATGGCGGCCTCGTGGGCCTTGAGCGCCGACGAGTTGGCCCCCAGGGGGAAGCCGATGACGGTGCACACCAGCACGTCGCTGCCGCGGAGCAGTTCGGCGGCCAGGGGAACCCAGCAGGGGTTCACGCACACCGAGGCGAAGCGGAAGGCGCGGGCCTCTTCGCACAGCTTGCGGATGTCGGCTTCGACGGCGGTTGCCTTCAGCAGGGTGTGGTCGAATTTCTTCGCCAGTTCGTTCAAAGTCATGGGAACCTCCTCAGGTTAAGGGCGCTTGCAGGACTTTTCCGTTGTCGGCCAGGCGGCGGCCAAGGAAGGCCCTGTCCAGTTCAAGGCGTCGGACCAGGGCGTGGAGCCCCGCCTCGTCGAGCAGATTTCGTTCGTGGGCCAGGTAGACCAGCGCCCGTTCCGCAAGAAAGGGCACCGACAGGGTGTTGCGGCACACCTCGGGCCCATCGTCGAGGCTCCGGGCCAGCAGCGATGCTTGGGGGTGGTCGCGAAGCGCCGCCAGCTCGTGCTCCAGGCCCTCGGGCTCGCCCCTCACCCAGGCCTCGCCCAGGGCGGTGAGCGTCAGGTAGGTGTACTCCTTGCCCGGGAGGTGGTGGTGGCGGTCGCAGCGCGTGCAGTAGTTGGGCTGCGACGGATCACTGCTCGAGCGGTCACCGCCAATGATAATGAGCGGATCGAAGAACGGAGCCGGACACTCGCGGCCGCCGACCTCGTACCACCTGTACGTGTAGAAGGAGTCTTCGGCGCAGTCGGGGTGCTCGCAGTACGCCGTCAGGGGGAAGACGTCGGTGGCGTGGTCCAGCAGAAGCCGCGCGGTAGGGTTGAAGATTTCGCTGCGGAAGTTCAGCACCAGCGTGGGGAAGATAAAACAGAGGCCCCGGGCCTCGCTGGCCTGGCGTACCACGTACGCCAGACGCTCTTCGTAGAAGCTTGCCTCGTCGATGATCCACGTCCCCGCCTCGGGATGGTCGGCCAGCAGCCTCTCCAGCTCGAACGAGTTGCGGATGCGCGCCAAGTTGGGGCCCAGGCGCTCATACCCCGACCTGTACGCCAGGGCGTCGTCGGGGTACTCGGGGAAGCGCTGCTCATCCAGGGACGAGCGGACGAAGAACACGCGGCGGCGGTCGGCCCGGCCCTCGGTGGTCTCGGACGAGACGCGCGGGCTCTTGCCCAGCAGCACCTGGCTGTCGCGCCAAACCCGGGCAGAAAACTCGGTCTTCCCGGAACCCATGGGGCCGATGACAAGGATTCGGCGGCGCGGAATCCGGAAGTCGTAGTGGTTGGAGGGATGGTGGACGTTCAGGCTGGGGAACCCCAAGGATTTCAGGAAGGAGGAATCGCTGGGCTCGGGCATAGGAGTGCAGTATAGCCCAAATTGCCCAAATGCGGAACTTCCCTTACCATGGGGGCATGGAAGAATCCCCGTCGCTCCAACCGTTTCCCAAGATTGAGCTTCATGAACACCTCGACGGCAGCCTCCGGCCCCAGACCGTTGTCGAGCTGGCCCGGTCCGAGGGCGTGCGCCTCCCCACCGACGACCCGGACGAGCTCGCGAAACTGCTCTCGCCGGGGCCCTCGAGCCTTGAAGTCTACCTGCGGGCGTTTGCCGTCACCGTCTCGGTGCTCCAGAGCGCGGCGGCGCTGCGCCGGGCCGCCTTCGAGACCGTCGAGGATTGGGCGCGCGACGGCGTGGTCTACGGCGAGACGCGCTTTGCCCCCGAGCAGCACCTGGGCAAGGGTCTGTCCCCCGAGGCCGTGGTCGAGGCCGTGCTGAAGGGTCTGGAAGACGGCAGCCGGGCCTACCCCGTGGAAACGGGGCTCATCCTGTGCTCGATGCGCCACGCGCCGCCTACCCTGGCGACGGCCCGGCTGGTGGAACACTACAGAGACGCGGGGGTGGTTGGTTTCGACCTGGCCGGCGCCGAGGCGCCCTTCCGCCCCGCCCTGCACCGCCAGGCCTTTGAGTACTGCGCCGAGCATCTCCTGGCGGCCACGTGCCACGCCGGGGAGGTTACCGGCCCCGATTACATCCGCGAGGCCCTGGTGGCGTGCCGGAGCCTTCGCATCGGCCACGGGACCCAGCTCATCCAAGAATGGGGTTCCGGCCGCGCCGTTCCCGGCGCAGGCAGCCTGACCCGGTGGATGATCGACAGAAGGGTACCCCTTGAGCTGTGCCTGACCTCCAATGTTCAGACCAAGGCCGTCACCGACCTTCCTGGGCACCCCTTTGACGAGTTCCGGCGGGCGGGCCTGGCGGTCACCCTCAACACCGACAACAGGCTTGTCAGCGCGACCACCCTGAGCCGGGAGCTGGAATTGGCGCGCCGCACGTGGAAGCTGACCGAGGCCGACCTGATGGCCGTACAGCGCGCGGCCCTCGAGGCCGCCTTTTGCGCCCCCGAGGTCAAGAACAGGATTCGAGCAAAGCATTTTCAGTGAGAAGCCGATACTCAGAGCGTATGAAAACTTTTGCCGCCCCCCTCGCCGCCCTTGTGCTGCTTCTCGGCGCCTGTGAAACGGCTCCACCGCCGCCGCCCCCGCCGGCCAAGCAATCGCTTCTCGACCTGGTTGAGAATCAGAACCTCGCCAAGATCCGTGACATCTTTGGCCTGGATCAGGACGTCAACAGCGTCAATTCGCAGGGCCAGACCGCGCTGCACATCGCCGCCGCCAAGAATCTGGCCGACATCGCGGCCGTCCTTCTGGCCCGGGGCGCCACGGTCGACCTGCCCGACCAAGACGGCGACACGGCCTTGCACCTTGCGGTCAAGAGCGGCTCCGCGGCCGTCCTCCCCATCCTGGCCCAGTACGGCGCCAGCCTGTTCTCGAAGGACAAAGAGGGCAAGTCGGTGCTGCAGACCGCGCTCCAGCAGAACCCCGACCTGATCCCCAAGCTGATCAACAAGAACACCATGGGCAACCGGGACGAAGCGGGAAACACGGTCTTGCACGTGGCGGCCGCCGAGGGGCTCGAGGGCGTCATCGACATCCTGATCAAGCTGGGCGCCGACGAGCAGGCCCGGAACACGGCCGGCCTGACGGGCCTCGATGAGGCCCTGCTCTTCCCCCAGAGCCTCCCCCACGCACGCATCGCCTGGAAGCTCATCCACAACGGGGCGCCTAAACCCAGCGCCCCCGGGGTCGGGTACTTCTGGCAGGCCGCGGCGGCCGACAACCCCAACCTGGGCTTTGACTCGGGGCAGACGCCCCTCCACTTTGCCGCCAGCCGCGGGCAGACAGGCCTCCTTGAGCTGCTCGTCGACCAGGGGGCCAACGTCAACGCCACCGATCAGCCCGGCAACACTCCCCTTCACCGCGCCGTCGAGAACGGCGACCTGGACGCCGCCGCGATCCTCCTGGCCCACGGCGCGGACATCAACGCGAGAGATTTCACAAACAACTCGACCCTCCACCTGGCGCTCACGAGCCGGAACGCCCTCGCCACCGCCTCCTTCCTCCTCGACCGCGGAGCGCTGCCCAACCTCAAGAACAACTTCGGCAACACCCCCCTGCATATGGTGGTGGGGCTCGGGCTTCCTCCCGAACTCGCCAGGCTCCTTGTCGCCAAGGGAGCCGACGTGAACGCGAGGAACAAGCAGGGCGACTCGGCGCTGCTCGACGCGGTCAAGGAGGCCAACCAGGACCTCGTCACCACGCTGGTGGCCCTGGGCGCCAGCCCGTTTGCCGGGAACAACAAGGATGAGTCCCCGCTCAGCGAGTCGATCAAAGCGGGCACCGCCAACCTGAGCTGGCTGATCACCGCCGCGAACAAGGGTGCCCGGGACGACAACGGCAACACGGCCCTCCACCTTGCCGTGCAGCTGGGCAACTACCCCGACGCCGTGGCGTACCTGATCTCCATCCAGTCCAACCCGAACGACCGCAACAAGAAGGGCCAGAGCGCCCTCCACCTTGCCCTCGAGACGAAGAACCTGCCTGTGGCCCAGGCCCTGTTCAAGGCGGGGGCGGACATCTACCTCCTCGACAACAACGGGGTGTCGCCGCTTACCCAGGTCTTCCAGGGCCCGGCGGCGTTCGCCGACGCGTTCTTCACCCCCGACGTGCTCGAAGTTCGCGACTCGATGGGCGACACTCCGATCTTCCATACGGCCTTGCAAGGCAACCTTCCCATGGCCCAGCTCCTGCTGACCAAGGGCGCCAACGTAACGGCCCAGAACATGGCGGGCCAGACCCCTCTACACGAGGCGGTCAGGCTGGGGAACGTCCCCCTGGCGGCCCTTTTCCTGAAGGCGGGAGCCTCGGCGACCGCTGTCGATAACCTGGGCAACACGCCCCTTCACAACCTTGTGCTGTTTGATTCCGTCGAGATGGGCGAACTGCTGCTGGCCAACGGCGCCAACGTGGAGGCCTCCAACAACGAGGGCCGCACGGTGCTCCAGGAAACCGCCCGGCGGGGCCTGCTGAAGCTTTCAGCGTGGCTGATCAAGAAGGGAGCCAACCCCAACACCCGGGACAAGCTGGGACGCACCCCCCTGTTCGACGCGGTTCAGAGCGGGCCCGACATGGTCAAGCTGCTGCTGGGGGCCGGCACGGGGGTCAACCTTCGCGACGCCACAGGGTCAACGGTCCTCCACCTGGCCGCGACGGCGCCCAACAAGACGGTGATCGACCTGCTGATGCAGGCCGGCGCCGACCTGTTCGCCGAAAACTCCACGGGCGTGACGCCGGCTGTTGTGGCGCTCAAGGGCAACCCCGAAACCTGGAAGGTGTTCTTCTCGGCGAGGAACGTGAACGCGCAGAACAACCAGGGACAGACCGCGCTTCACCTCGCGGCCCTGGGAGGGGTTCCTCTGGCAGCAGTGCAGTACCTCGTCAGCCTGGGGGCCGACCTTCAGATCCGCAACAAGGACGGGAAGACCGCCGCCGACGTGGCCGCAGCTGCGGGGCGCGCCGACCTGGAGGCCGTGCTCAAGGCGAAATAGGCGCCTAGGGGTCGAGGTCGGTAAAACTGCCGTCGGCCTCGACCCTTCGGAAGAAGCAGCTCTGCCTCGTCTTCCCGGCGGCGTTTTTGGTGTGGCAGGCGCCCGCGCCCTGGGGCTCAACGCGGTAGAGGACTGTGTCTTCGTCGCAGTCGACGCGCACCTCGACGATCTTGAGCCAGTCGCCCGAGGTGGCGCCCTTCTCCCATAGCTCGTTGCGGCTTGTCGACCAGAACGTGGCCTTCCCCGTCGACAGGGTGCGTTGCCATGCCAACTGGTTCACCCAGCCCAGCATCAGCACCTCGCCCGTGGCGGCGTCCTGAACCACGGCGGGAACCAGGCCTCCCCGTTTGGCGAAGTCCGGGCCCTCAGGCATCGGCTTCCTCGGGGTGCTTGAGGGCCTGGATCTTGTTCTCAAGCTCGTCGAGCTTCCGGTTCCAGTCCTCGATCTTCTTGCGAAGCTGTTCCCGGGTGCGCTCCAGCAGCTCCACCTTGGCCTCGACGGGGTCGGGCATGGGGGTGGGGCTGATTTCAGGCAGCGGGTCGCCCTTGAGTTCCTGGCGAAGCATCTCGGTGCTGTACCCGTCCCGGCGCTTGTGCTCCATGTCCCGGCGGACTTCGGCGTCTTTGACACTCGTCATCATCTTGAGGTGGTCGAACCCGAAGTCGGGGGTCACGTCCTGGGCAAAACTGGCCATGACCGTCTTGGCCGTGGTCCGCGGGATGCACAGCACCCTGTCCATGTAGTCTTCGAAGCGCACGTGGTACTTGCCGCACAACTGGACGGCCTGGAGCAGGGTCTGGCCGAAGTCCTTCATGAGCTGCCCGTTGTTGGCCAGGTACTTGACCTTGATTTCCTCGGTCAGCTTCTGGAACTCGGGCTCGCTCACGAAGACGTTGCGGTAGATCCCCAGCTCCTCGGCCCGGGCCAGCAGGCGGTGGAAGAGACTCCAATACACCGACGTGTGGCTGCGCAGGCTGGTCGGCCGCGCCGACGAGCAGAAGTGCAGGTGGTGGGCGAACTCGTGGATGGCCGTGTAGATCAGCTCTTCGTCGGACTCGAAGTTCTTGCTGTGGAGCAGGATCTCGCGGGTTTCGGGCTTGTACAGCCCGTTGACCTTCTTGCTCGACTTGCCTGTGAACAGCAGCTTGAATTCGGGGGCCTGGGGCTCGAGGCGTTCGAGCAGTTCTTTGACTTGGTCTTGGTTCATTCTCTGTTCGTCATATCCGTTTCACCCCGACCTGGCAAGGGCCGCCGAAGCGCTTTCACGAAACTGCCTCGTGCCAAAGCAGGACCAGCTCGTCGTTGTCGGTGTGGAAGACGAAGCGGTGAAGCCCGGTCCGGGGCTGTTCCGGCGGGTCGTACAACAAAGTCGGCAGGCCCATGGAACACGGCGCGCCGGTACCGTAGCGCCCCGTCAGCAACCTCCCGGCCAGCACGTTCATCAGCTCCAGCAGGCTGTCGTCGAGCTGACCGGGGTGCAGGGCATCCCAGCTTTCGCCATAGATTCCCTCGGCGACGGCGAACTTGACGGCCTTGGGGAGGAAGAGTGCCAGCGACCCCGGGCGCGGCCGGGTGTAGCTGAGGGCCAGCCACGGGCCGTCCTCGGGGGGAGGCGGCTGACGGGCCGGGCCCGGCGCCACGTCGAGGAAGGCCATCTCCTCAAAGGTCAGCGTCACGGCAGCCGCCACAGGGTCGGACATCACGACGCCTCCGCCGCGAGGCCGTGGGCGACCAGGGCCTCAAGCACCTTGGCGGGCGTCAGCGGCTTGCGGATGAGCACCGCGACCCCCAGGTCGCGCAGTTCCTGGTCGAGGCTGTCGCTGCCCATGCTCGACATCACCACTGCCGGGACCTTGGAGGTCTGCCCTCCCTGGCGGAGTTTGCGCAGCAGGGTAATTCCGTCCATCCGCGGCATGTTCAGGTCGGTGACCAGCAGGTCGACCCTGTGGCCCCCCAGCACGGCCAGGGCGCGGATGCCGTCTTCGGCCTCGAGGAAGGTGGAATCCTCGTCCCCGGTCATCGAAAGACACTTCCGTATGATCATCCTCGAGGTTTCGGAGTCGTCGACGATCAGTATGGTTCGGTTCATGCTTGCTCCTAGAGGCTACGCTTTTCGGCGCCGCTCGAAATGGTCAGGGTTCCCGTGGCGACCTCGAGGCTGACGGTGCGGCTGACGCTGCCCCCCAGCTCCTCGGCCTTGACCGCCAGCCCCACCTTCCACAGGTACTTCTTCACGGCCAGGGCGTTCCGCCGGCCGATGTCAAACACGCGGTTTTCGTCGAGGATGGAGGCCCCGCCCACCAGCTTCACCCAGCAGGTCCGGCGGTTGGCGCCCGCTTTCTTCAGCTCGGCGAAGAGCACAGGCAGGCCTGTGTCGGCGAAGTAGCCCGGCTTCTCGGCTGCCTTTTCAGGGTTGATCTGGCCCTCGGGGAGGACGATGTGGGCCATGCCCCCGACCTTGGCCGCGGAGTCCCACACCACCACGGCCACGCACGAACCCAGGGCGTAGGTCTTCAGCTCCCGGTCGCCCGAGGCCACGCGGAGATCGCCTATGCCCACGTCGTGGCGCGTCACGGGGCCATCCTCCTGAGCAGCTCAAGAACCTCCGACGGCACCTGGTCGAGGGGCACCTGTTTTTCGGAGCCGCCGAGCTTCCACGCCTCCATGGGCATGCCGTAGATAAGGCTCGACGCCTCGTCCTGGCTCAGGGTGCGCGCCCCGGCGCGCCGCAGAGTCAGCAGCCCGGCGGCCCCGTCCCTCCCCATGCCGGTGAGCACCACGCCCACAGCGTTCGTCCCCGCCGCTTCGGCCACCGAGTCGAACAGCACGTCCACCGACGGCGAGTGGCCGTTCACGCGCCCGCCGGGGCCCACCCGCACCACGTAGTCGCCCCCCGAGCGCTGCACCGTGGTCTGCAGGCCGCCCGGGGCGACAAGGACGCGGCCCCGGGTGACCCTGTCGCCGTCCTCGGCCTCCTTGACCCGAACGGCGCACACCTGGTCAAGGGACTCGGCAAACAGCCGGGTGAACGTCGGGGGCATATGCTGGACCACCACTGTGCCCGGCATGTCGGCCGGAAGGGCCGGGAGGATGGTCCTGAGCGCCACCGTGCCGCCGGTGGACGCCCCGAAGGCCACCACCTTGTCGGTCGATTGGGGGAGGGGCCCCTGCACCCGGGGAACGGAGTGGGTCCAGCCGTCGGCCCGCCACCGCGAGACATCGACAAGGCTGGCCGCCTTGACTTTGTCGGCAAGGTCTTCGAGCATGGCCGCCAGGCCTTCGCCCAGGTTGGACGACGGCTTGGCCACCACCTCGACAGCCCCGAACTGAAAGGCCTCAAGGGTAGTGGCGGCGCCCGGACCGGTGAGCGACGAGACCATCACCACGGGCAGGGGGTACTGGGGCATCAGCTTCTTGAGGAAGACAAGCCCGTCCATGCGCGGCATCTCGATGTCGAGGGTGAGCACGTCGGGGTGCTTCGACAGAATCAGCTCCCGTGCCCTGAACACGTCGCCGGCCACGCCGACCACCTCAAGCTCCGGGTCCCTGGCCAGCCCGGCGCTCAGAATCTGTCTCACCGTGGCCGAGTCGTCGACGATAAGGACCTTGACCCGCTTCATGCGTCAACCTTGCGGTACACAGACGGTTTGACGTACTCGAGACCGAAGGTCTCGCGCCCCAGGGTCTCAGAATGGCCGATGAACAGCGGGCCCCCGGGGAGCAGGTAAGGAATCAGACGTTGGACAAGGGCGTTCTTGGTGTCGCGGTCGAAGTAGATCATGACGTTGCGGCAGAAGACGGCGTGGAACCGGTTGTTGAACGGATACGCCCCGTCCATGAAGTTCAGCCGCTTGAACAGGATCATGGACCGCAGCAAAGGCGCCACCGACCAAAGATCGGGACCCGTGGCGGAGAGGTACTTCCGCCTGAGGGGCTCGGGGACGAGGCGCACCCTGTCGTCGCTGTACTCCCCCTTGACCGCGGTCTCGAGGGCCGTCACCGAAATGTCTGTGGCCAGGATCTTGAACTCCCCCTGAAACCGATGGGCCAGAGCCCATTCCCGGCACACGATGGCCAGGGTGTACGCCTCCTCGCCTGTGGCGCACCCGGCGCACCACAGGCGCACCTCGGCCGGCCGCTCGGCCGTCATCCGGGCCAGGCCGGACTCCTGCAAATAGGCGAAGTGCTCGGGCTCCCGGAAGAAGTACGTATGGTTGGTCGCTATCCTGTCGACGAGCTCCATCAGGACGGTCCCCGTGCCGTCCTGGGCCACCAGGTCGAGGTAACCTCTGAACGACGACAGGTTCCTCGCCCTGAGCACCTTGTTCAGGCGCCCCCGGACCAGGGCCCTCTTCTTGTCGGTGAGATGGATGCCGAAGCGGTCGTAGACAAGGCGGGCCAGGTCCCGGAACTCGCCCTCGGTGATGTCGATCGGCAGCGGACTCTCGGCGGAAGACGCCGCAGCGCTCACGCCAGGTACCTCTGAAACACGGCGTGGACGTCGATGATGAGGCTGACCTCGCCGTTGCCCAGGACGGCGCACCCCGACAGCCCCTGGAGCCCTGCCATAGACTCGGGGAGGGCCTTGAGGACGATCTGCCTGTAACCCACGATCTCGTCGACAACCAGGGCCAGCTTCCGGGTCTGGTTTTTGACGATGATGGCCACCCTTTTGCCAGGGTTTCCGGGAGCCGGGGCGGCGGACACGAAGACCTCCGCCAGCGGGAGCACGGGCAGCACCTCGCCTCGCAGCCTCAGAACCGCATGCTTGGGGTCGGTCTGGGTCACGTGCTCGGGCTTGTAATTCTGAAACTCCACCACGTCGGCGATGGGGATGGAGTACAGCGTGGTCCCCGACCTGAGGGTCACACCGTCGATAATGGCCAGGGTCAGAGGGATCTTGAGAAGGAATTCGGTGCCTTCGTCCTTCACCGACCGGATCTCGATCTGCCCCCGCAGCTTCTCGAGGTTCTTCTTCACCACGTCCATGCCCACGCCGCGCCCGGAGATCTCCGAGACCTCCCTGGCTGTGCTGAACCCCGGCAGGAAGATCAGCTCCCACACGGCGGGGTCGGAGAGCTCCTCGTCCCCCGCCAGACCCTTGCTGCGGGCCACCTCGAGGATGCGGGCGCGGTCGAGTCCGGCTCCGTCGTCGGCCACCGTGATCCAGATCTCGTTCCCCTCGTACCTGGCGCTCAGCCGGATGCGCCCGCCCGGCTTCCCCTTGGCCCGGCGGACGGAGGCGTCCTCGATGCCGTGGTCGACCGCGTTTCGGATCAGGTGGACCAGAGGGTCGGAGATCTCCTCGATGATGTTGCGGTCCATCTCGGTGTCGCCGCCGCTGATCTCGAGGACGACCTCTTTGCCGAACCGGCGGCCCAGGTCGCGCACGAGGCGGTGCATCTTCCCGAACAGTCCCTCGACCGGGACCATGCGGATCGACATCGTGACGGCCTGCAGCTCCCGGGTGATCTTGGAAAGCGCGGCGGCGGCCCGGGAAAAACCGCCAAGCTCCAAGTCGCGGACCTCGGGGTGGTCGATGACCATGGCCTCGGCCGTGATGAGCTCGCCGACGAGGTCGAACAAGGTCTCAAGCTTCTCGGTATCCACGCGGATGTCTTGCTTCTTAAGGGTGTACCTGTCGAAACCCGCGCCCTCGGCGGCCGACGGTACCGAAGAGGCGGGCGCCGCTTGCGCCTGCACCAGGCCCTTGAGCCTGTCGAAAGCCGCCAGCAGACTCTCGATGGCGGCGGCATCGAGCGCCCTCGTCCCGCGGCGGACCTCGTCCAGCTCGGCCTCCATGGCCATGCACTGGGCCTCCAGCGCCTGAAAGCCGAAGAACCCGGCGTTGCCCTTGAGGGTGTGGACCGAGCGAAAGACCCCCTGGAGCAGGTCGCCCGTGTCCCGGGTCTTCTCCATGGCAAGCAGGCAGCGCTCGATGACCTCGAGGGTCTCCAGGGACTCCTGGGAGAACCGCGCCACCAGTTCCGGACTCGCGAGCAGGTCGGCGATCTCTCCCGCCTGCGAGGGTTTCGGCGCCTGGGGGTCCCCGGGCAGACGCGAGCGGAAACCCGCCCAGCCGGCGTCGGTTCCGCTGCGGACCAAGTCCGAGAATTCCTCAAGCGTCCGGCTCAGCTGGGCCGCTTCGTCAAAGGTCGTCTCGTCAAGGACGATGGTCTCTTCGAGGGCCTCCATCAGTTCAGGGGCCTGGGAACCGCCGGGGACAAACGCCCGCAGACGGGCGTAGAGGGCTTGAACGGCGGCGCTCCCTACGATGATGTTGTTCATTGCAGCCTCGTCCTCAGTGTATGCGAAGAAACACGGCTTGCAAACCGGAGGGGCCCTGAGGTTGCCCGCGGGCCGGTTCGCTTCTATCTTCTCTCCATGAGCAAATCCCCCGTCCTCCGGGTTGAACCCCTCGGCTTTCCGTGGCAGTGCCAAGACCCCTTCCTTTTCACGGTTCACCACGAGGACGACTATCCTGCGGGGAACGCGCACCTGGGCCCCAAGGCCTCTCTGGAAGGCCGCGCCAGGGGACAGGACTTCGACCCCAGCGAGCACTGGCGCATGTATCACGGCCGGCTGGTTCCCGGGTTTCCCGCCCACCCGCACAGGGGCTTCGAGACCGTCACTGTGGTCAGGAAGGGTCTCGTGGACCACTCAGACTCCCTGGGCGCCACCGGCAGGTTCGGCAACGGCGACACCCAGTGGATGACCGCGGGGGCCGGAGTCCAGCACTCCGAGATGTTCCCCCTGGTGAACACCGGCAGGGGCAACCCTCTTGAGCTGTTCCAGATCTGGCTGAACCTGCCATCCGCGTCGAAGGGCGTGGCGCCCTACTACACGATGCTGTGGTCGGAGGAGGTTCCCAAGGTTGCCCACATCGACACTGCGGGCGGGCGCACCGACGTCGAGGTCATTGCTGGACCATTGGGAGGTGCCGATCCCCTGCCCCCGCCGCCGGACTCGTGGGCGGCTGACCCAGACCATGCCCTGGCCATCTGGGTCATCCGGATGGACGCAGGAGCCGAGTGGACCCTGCCGGCCTCGCCCCCGGGGGTGAACCGCACGCTCTTCTTCTTCAAGGGCGCCACCCTCGACGCCGTCGGCACGGCCGTGACGGCCGGCAGTTCGGTTTCCCTGGCCTCCGACCACGTCGTCACCCTGAACAATGGCAACGCCGAGTCGCATCTGCTGCTTCTCCAGGGCCGTCCCATCGGCGAGCCCGTGGTCAGCGCCGGACCCTTCGTGATGAACACCCAGACCGAGATCGAGCAGGCCTACGCCGACTTTCGGCGCACTCAGTTCGGCGGCTGGCCGTGGCGGACCAGCGACCCCGTCCACCCAAGGCTGCAGGGGCGGTTCGCCCGGTACCCGGACGGGAAAGTCGTCGTCAGGTGAGCATGGAGGCGACGCTCAGCGAAAGGAACAGGGAATTCATCGTGCCGCCGCCGCCAAGCCTTCCAGTTTGCCCAGGGCAGTGCAGAGGTCGGCCTTGGTGAACGGCTTGGGCAGCCATCCGGCGCCCGGAAAATGCCCCGCTGTCAATCGAAGGACATCCTCGGAATAGCCGCTCATGAACAGCACCGCCCCCGTGTCCCCGTCCCTCCTCAGGTCGTCTGCGGTCTCCAGGCCGCCCATCCTCCCGGGCACCGTCAGGTCGAGGACGTAGAGGACGACGGGCTTGCCCTCGGCCAGCAGAGCCTTGCGGATCAAGAGCGCCTCGCCTCCATCGGCCGCCAGGTGCACGTCGAGTCCAAGAAGCTGAAGCAGCTCGCCGAGCGAGGACCGCATGCCTTCCTCGTCGTCCATCACGACGGCGGCCCCCGAAAGGTGAATGTCGGGACAGGCACCCTGGGCCCGTTCGTCGGCGGCGGCGTCACAGCCGGGGAGGTAGACGGTGAAGGTTGAACCCTTGCCTACCTCGCTGGCGACCTCAATCCAGCCTGAGTGCTGCTTGACGATGGAGTGCGAAACCGAGAGTCCCAGCCCCGAACCCGCCTGCCTCGTGCTGAAGAACGGATCAAAGACCCGGTCCACGACTTCGGCGGGAATTCCGACACCGTGGTCTTCCACCTCGATGGCGATCAAGCGGCCTTCTGCTGGGACGTTCCGGGCCCGGACCGCCACCTCCCCTTGGCCCGACGAGGCTTGCCGGGCGTTGACCACCAGGTTGTGGACCACCTGCCCGATCTGATCGGTGTCACAGTCGCAGTTCCACAGGTCCCCTGCGATTTCGATCTTGGCGGTCATGTCGCAACCCACCAGCGCGAGCTCGACCCAGTCTTTCAGGTACGAACCAAGCGAAGCCACCGAACGGACGGGGACGCCGCCTTTGGTGAAGGTCACCAGCCGCGACGTCAGGACCTTGGCCCTGTCGAAGAGTTTGTTCGTCTTCGCCAGCCCTTCCTTTGCCTTGGCTGGCTGCTGGGCTTCAAGGAATATCGTGGCAAGCTCAACCTGCCCCCGGAGCGAGCCCAGGATGTTGTTGAAGTCGTGGGCGATGCCTGCGGCCAAGGTGCCGACAGACTCCAGCCTCTGCGACCGCAGGGCGTTTGCCTCCGCCTTCTTCCTCTCGGAAATATCGAGGAGGTTGACCACGACTCCCGATCTCTTCCCATTCCGGTCTGTAAAGGTGGTGGCCGTGGAAATCGCAGTAAACTTCGTTCCGTCCTTTCTGACTCGTCCCATTTCGGCGGTGAAGGTTCCTTGGTCGGCGGTTGCCTTGATGGCGTTCAGGTACTGGGGACGATAATCCTCGTCCAGCATCTCGGCCCACGGACGACCCAGCAGCTCTGGCACCTCGTACCCGTGCATCCTGGCAAATTCCTTGTTGAGGTAGACGGGCGCCGTTCCCGCTTGGTTGGTGATCGCCACGCCCCACTTGGCCTGGTCCAAGGCAAACATGAGCTGTTGGGAGAAGTTTTCGGCCTTCCTTGTCTTCCGTCTCCCCCTCAGCAGCAGGGTGATCCAGCCCGCCGACAGCACAAGGAGCAGACCGAGGAACACCGCGATCATCAGCAAGAGCTGTTCGGAGGTGATGTAAAGGACGGCGTTCTGCGACCACCGGCTGGTGATGGCCGCGAAGGTGCCGTCCTTCTTGAGGCTCTCGATGGCGCTGTTCAGCTTGTCGCGAAGCGCTGTGTTGCCCTTTTGAACAGCAAACCCCGCGTCCAGCGAGGCGAAATCCTCAAGGGCTGTGGTCACACCCCGCCATCTACCCCGGCTGAGGATGTAGGCGCCCACCCAGCGGTCAGCGGCAAACACCTCAATCGTTCCGTTCTCCAAGGCTGTGAAGGCGTCCTCGTAGGTGTCGAACAGCGTCAACGAGACCTCGGGCATGGCACCGATGAGCTGGCGGGGAAGTCCTCCCTTGGTCACTCCCACCGTTGCGCCCCTCAGGTCGTTCAGGGCCTGAAGGCCCTGCTTCCCCTTGCTGAAGAAGGTGAACTGTCTGCGCGAGACCGGCAGGCTGAGCTCGTAGAGCTTGGCCCTCTGCTCGTCGAAAGAAATCGAGTAGAGGACGTCGGCCTTGCCCAACTGCACGTCCTCCTGCGCCTGTCTCCAGTCCTCGACGCCCACCGAGAAGGGGGCGCCGAGCCTTTGCGCCACTGCCGCCGCAAAGTCAACCCACAGGCCCTTGGCTGTCCCCGCTTCGCTGAAGCTGATGGGCGGATAGTCCTTGTCTGAGACAAACAGCAGCTTCTTGCCGTCGGCCAGCGCCGGCGCCGCAAGGGAAAGGATCAAGGGTAGAATCATCAATAATCGCATCATTGGCAGACTTCGGACTGCTTCCGTAACCATAACGTACCTTAGATCAATTGAGGATCAAGATAAATTGAAATCCTCTCAGGTGTGACGTTCCTCGGGCGCCACTTCTTCGGCAAACAGCCAAACGCTTCCGAAGTCGTGGTCGAGGCCCAACTCGTCGAGAAGCTGGGAGAGCTGCCCGCGGTGGTGGGTGGTGTGGATCATGTACTGCGTCAGAAGGTCAGACAGCGAGAGCAGGAACGTCCTGCCGCTCCTCATCGTCCGTCTGGTCTTGGGGTGGGTTACGTCTTTCTCGTCGAGAACCGACGTGAAGGCAAGGAAGTTGCGGTCGTATTCGCCTTGCAGACGGCAGGCCTCGGCGGCCGTGCCCGCCTTCAGCTCGAAGGCTTCCTCGGTCAGCGGGCTGACGAGGTACTTGTTGTCGCTGTTTGTTCTTATCAGCGTCTGAAGGAACTTCGTGGTGGTCAGCAGGTGGAGGTGAAGGCCCTGGATGCTCTTGTAGTAGGCCGTCCGGTCCTTGACGTACTCGGCGGGGTCCATCGCGGCCAGAAGAGCTCCCAGCTTCTCGTTGGTGGCGGTGGTGTACTTGGCAAAGAGCCTGAGGGATTGGGTCATCGGTGGCCTCCTGGGGTGGTCGTCTTCTCGTTCCTAGGGGGAAGGCTCGACCAAGTTCCCGAAGGTGTCAAGGGACCCGGATCACGCCTGGCCCCCCGTAGTGAACGGGACTGCTGCAATACGCGCAGTGTCAGAGGCGACACTCCTGGGAGGTCGGAATCCGCGACAGGTGATCGCAAATCGACCAAACGTCTTTGCCAACTGAAATGGAGAGTATTCTAATCCAACTTTCCACCGGGGGCCTGGCGGTTTTCCTTTTACTCGCTCCTCAAATATGGTATTATTAGGACATGCATTACGGTTCACAAACAATAAATCTATACTGGGTAAAGACAACAGACTTTACTTTAAAGGGTCAGTAGGCCATGGCAAACATTTCCATTATTTGGGACATGGAGAACGTTACCCCGCCGGGCAACAACTCCCTGTTCATCGATTCTCTTCAGGAGTACGCCGAGACTCTGGGCCGGGTGGTCTCGGCCAAGGCCTACGCCGACTGGAGCGCTCCGAATTTCGCCAAACTGGCGTTCCAGCTCAAAAAATACCAGTTCTACCTTGTCCACGTTCCCTCCGAGCGCAAGAAGAAGAACTCGGTCGACATTCAGCTGGTCAGCGACACCCTCGAGAACCTGCGGCTCTACGAGCACATCGACACCTACGTTCTGGTCACCGGCGACAGCGACTTCCGCCCCCTGCTGCTCACCCTCCGCCGCGCGGGCAAGATGACGCACATCGTGTGCGACATCAAGACCGCCAGCCAGGAGCTGCTCTCGATCGCCGACAGCTTCATCGACTACCGGGACATCCTCCCCGGAGACGAAGACGAGGACCTGACCCCCGGACCGGCGGCCGCCCCGGTGCAGAACGTGAGCCCCGAGTACTGGTTCTCGGCCCTGAGCGAGGCGGTGGGCATCCTGGCCAAGGAAGGCAAGCCCGTCAACGTGGGCACAGTGAAGATGCGCATGAAGATGCTCAATCCCAACTTCGACGAAAAGCACATGGGGTACAAGCGCTGGGGCGACTTCATCTCGGCAGGCGTCCGCCACGGGGTGATCCAGCTCATCGAAAAGGACGGCAACCCCGAGATCCTTCTGGCAGAAGCCAAGGACAACAAGAAGCCCGAGGAGAAGGGCGGCGTCCTTCAGAAGGCGCTCAAGGCCCTGGTCGAGGCCCTGGGCGACCTGGACAACGGAAGGGATCCGCAGTTCCACGAGTACAGCCTCATCTCGTCGCGGATGCGGGAACGCAAGATCGACCTCAAGTCCCTTGGTTATTCTCAGTTCAAGAAGTTCATCCAGGCGGCCGACCTCCGCGGCCTCGTTGAGACACGCACGGAGGGAGTCAACAACTACGCCAAACTGAACGTGAGCTGACGGAGGTCTGTGTGTTCGACAGCATCGCTTTTCTACCCGTGGCCGGGACCGACTCCCGGCGCCGCATCCGACTCCTGGCCCTCTCGACGTGCGGGTTCTGCCGCCGCGGCCAGGAGTTTCTTGAAAAGCACCACATCGCCTACGAGTACGTCCACCTGGACACCCTCGATCCCGAAGTGAAGACTGCGGCCAAACAGGAGTTCAAGGACAAGTTCGGGGTGGGCCTCAGCTACCCGGCACTCGTGGTCGACGACACAGAGCAGACCGTGGGCTACGTCAAGCGGTTCTGGGAGGACCTGCTCCGCCTGCCCCACGAGGACGACGTCGCGCCGGGAGAGACCCGTGTCTAAGATCGACGACGCGGCTGCGGCCAAACAGTACGCCGACCAGGTGGCGCGGCACAGAGGCTGGGCTGTGAACCCGGACTCGGGCCTGACCGACACCATCATCGATGGCCTGGCGGTCCAGTCCAAGCGCTTCGGCAAGCCCTTCTGCCCGTGCCGCGATGTGGAAGGCACCGACGCCGACCAAGACGTGGTGTGCCCGTGCCGCTACGCCGCCGACGATATAGCCGAATACGGCCAGTGCTACTGCGGCCTCTTCCTCGCCTTGGGCAAGGACCCGCAGGCCGTCGGCTCCATCCCCGAACGCCGCCCGTAGCGCCTGGTCAGGGCGCCTGGAAGCGCGCCACCCAGACGACGGTGGCGCCAGAACGGACCGCTCCCCACCCCCACGAGGTCCACCGGCAGTCGGCCAGAACGGCCCGGTGCGGAGGGCTGGCCAGCCAGGCCCGCCACACGGCCCGGGGGTCTTCGCCCGCGCCCAGCACCTCGCCGTAGACCCCCGGGGGAAAGCCCTGGGTCAGCAGCTGCTCCCCGGGCCCTCGTCCCCGCTGGTCAAGGTGGGTCAGCACCCCGCCGGCGGCAAGGACCGCCGCGCGCTGGCCGCAGGTGTCCGCCAGGGCCTGGTTCCATGCCGGGACCGCCAGCCCGAGACTGGCCCTGAAGCGTTGAAACTCGTCCAGGGGAAAGCTCTGGGCCCAGACCGGCGAAGCCGCCAGCACCAACACCAGCCAGCACGGCGCGAGCCAGACACGCACGTGTTGGCCTACTTCTTGTCTTTGGGCTGCGACGCGTCGGGCCGGGGCCCGGCCTTAGCGGCGTTTCGGGCCTTGTCGAGGCTGTCGAAGATCTGGAGGTAGCTGCCGAACACCCAGCCGCGCCGTCCCTGGTACTGGATCTGGTACCACCTGTCGGTCTTGCCCTCGATGGTCTCTTCGCTGCTCGACGAGGTGACGATCTCGACGATGGATCCGGCCCGAAGCATGGTCACCAGCGCAGCGTCGGGAACGGGCTGGTCGCGAACCCGGATATAGGCAAAATCGACCACGCCGTAGAACGTCTGTATGGTCAGCACGGGCGTGGGCGGGAGTTTGAGACCCGCGTACGGGTTGGAACCGGAACAGCCGGCCAGCACGAGGACCGCAGCGGCCCACAACAGTTTCATCGGAAAAACCTCAGCTTTGGTTGTTCTTGAGCTTCTGAATTTCGTCACGGATCAGGGCCGCGTTCTCGAACTCCAGGTTCTTGGCGAGTTCCAGCATCTCTTTTTCCAAAGCCGAGATCAAGGCCTTCTTTTGCGCGGGGACGAGCACGTTGTACTTCTGTTTGAGCTGCTCCACCGTCTGGCGGTGCTGCTGAGCCGTCGTGGGCGTCTCCCTTTCAAGGATATCCTGCACGGTCTTGATGATGGTCGCCGGGGTGATGCCGTGGGCCTCGTTCCAGGCGCGCTGTTTGGTGCGCCTGGCGTCGGTCTCATCGATGGCTTCCTTCATGGCGTCGCTGATCCGGTCGGCGTACATAAGCACCCGCCCGCCCACGTTGCGAGCGGCGCGGCCTATGGTCTGGATCAGCGAAGTGGCCGACCTGAGGAACCCGATCTTGTCGGCGTCGAGGATGGCCACAAGGCTCACCTCGGGGGTGTCCAGACCCTCGCGCAGCAGGTTGATCCCCACCAGCACGTCGATGACGCCGGCCCTCAAGTCGCGCAGGATCTCGACGCGCTCGAAGGTCTCGATCTCGCTGTGGAGGTAGCGCACCTTGACCCCCAGCTGCGCGTAGTAGGCCGACAGCTCCTCGGCCATCTTCTTGGTGAGAGTGGTGATCATCACCCTCTCGTTGCGCGAGGTCCTCAGGCGGATTTCGCGGTACAGGTCTTCGATCTGCCCCTCGCTGGGGCGGACCTCGATCTCAGGGTCGAGGAGCCCCGTGGGGCGGATGACCTGCTCGACCACCTGTTTGGCCTTCTTGGCCTCTTCCTTGCCGGGGGTGGCCGACACGTACACCGTCCTGTCGAGCAGCCCCTCCCACTCCTCGTAGAACAGGGGCCGGTTGTCCAGGGCCGACGGGAGGCGGAAGCCGAAGTCGACAAGGGTCTGCTTTCGGCTGCGGTCGCCTAAGTACATGGCGCGGATCTGGCTGAGGCTCACGTGGCTCTCGTCCACAAAGGTCAGGAACTCCTTGGGGAAGTAGTCGAGCAGCACCGCGGGCCTTTCACCGGGCTGGCGGTTGGTGAGCTGCCGCGAGTAGTTCTCGATCCCCGAGCAGTATCCCATCTCGCCAAGCATCTCGAGGTCGTACTCGGTACGCTGTTTGATGCGTTCGGCCTCGAGGGGCTTGCCCTGGGCGTTAAAGGTCTCGATCTGGGCGGCCAGCTCTTCGCGGATTCGCTCCACGCTGAGTTTGACCTGGTCCTCGGGCATCACGAAGTGCTTGGCGGGGAAGATCGACAGCTCGTCCAGCTCTTCAAGAGTTTCGCCCGTCAAGGGTTTGAAGCGCCTCAGGCGGCTGACCTCGCCCCAGTCGGTCTCGATGCGGTAGCCCTCCTCCATGTAGGCGGGCCAGATTTCGAGCAGTTCGCCTCGCACCCGGAAGGTGCCGCGCTCAAGCACGGCGTCGTTGCGGTCGTACTGCAGGGTCACCAGCGTCCGGCGCAGCTCGTCCAGCGAGAGCTTCTGGCCCCGGCGGATGTCCTGGGCCATCTCGAGGTAGCTGACCGGGCTGCCCAGGCCATAGATGGCCGACACCGTCGCCACAACGATGACGTCCTTGCGGCTAGCCAGGCTGGTGGTGGCGGCCAGGCGCAGCCTGTCGATCTCCTCGTTGATCGACGAGTCCTTCTCGATGTAGAGGTCCTTCGACGGGACGTACGCCTCGGGCTGGTAGTAGTCGTAGTAGCTGACGAAGTACTCGACAGCGTTGTCCGGGAAGAAGTCCTTGAACTCGCGGTACAGCTGGGCCGCCAGGGTCTTGTTGTGGCTCATCACCAAGGTGGGGAGTTGCAGCTCTTCGATGACCTTGGCCATGGTGAAGGTCTTGCCCGAACCCGTGACGCCCTTGAGCGTCTGGAACTTCATCCCGTCGCGGATTCCGGTAGCGAGTTGGGCGATGGCGGGGCCCTGGTCTCCCGAGGGCTCGAAGGGAGCCTGGACCCTCAGCCTCATTCCAATTGGTCCTTCTCCGTTCTTTGGACAAGAGGTATGGACAAATCGAGCTTCTTGTCGCCCCGCATGACCGTGACCTTCACGATGTCGCCGGGTTTGGACGACTCGAGGGCGCTGTAGAGGTCGCCCAGGGCGCCCACCTCGATGCCGTTGATGGCAATGATGATGTCGCCGCCCAGGTAGAGGATGGCCCGCCCGTAGCGCACCGCCTGGCTGGGACTGCCGCCCAAGAGGCCTGCCCGGGCCGCCTGCCCTCCGGCGGTCACCTTCGACACAAGGATGCCCCTTTGAACCGGCAGCCCGGCGTAGCGGACCAGCTGCGGAAACAGCTGAACGGGCGAGAAGTCGATCCAGCCCCTCAGCACGCGCCCGCTGGCGATCAGCTGCGGGACGATGCGCCGCGCCGTGTCGATGGGGACGGCGAACCCGATGCCCACCGACCCTCCGGTGGGGCTGTAAATCATGGTGTTGATGCCGATCACTTCGCCGTGGCTGTTGATGAGGGGTCCGCCAGAATTGCCCGGGTTGATCGAGGCGTCGGTCTGGATGAGCTCGTGGAGGACGATGCCGTTGTCGTTCTTCAGGGGCCGGCCCAGGGCGCTCACGATGCCCGTGGTCATGGTGCGGTCGAGGGCGAAGGGGTTGCCGATGGCCAGAACCTTCATCCCCACCTTGAGCCCCTGGCTGGTCCCCAGCGGAAGGGTTGTCAGTTTGCGGCCCTTGGGGTCGATCTTCACCACGGCCAGGTCGTTCTCCACGTCCTTGCCGACTAGAGTGGCCTCCTGCTGGGAGCCGTCGGCGAGGGTCACCGTGATCTTGTCGGCGTTGGCGATCACGTGGTTGTTCGTGACGATGTAGCCCTTCTTGTCGATGATGAACCCCGAGCCCGTGCCGCCGTCCTGGGGGACGGCGTCGAGGAACCAGTTGTACCCGAGCACCTGGGTGGTGATGTTGACCACACCTTCGTTGAGGTTCTGATAGATGGCGATGTTGTCGGCCTCGTCGCTGCCTGCGGGGCTTGGGTCGTTGGTCAGAGCAACCTGCGTGGCGGGCACGGCCAGGGCGTCGACCCGGGCAGCGGCCGTGGAGCGCTCGGTAAGCGCGGAGAAGGTCCAGACCCCGACCAGGGTAAGGGCCGTGGCCGCCACGGCGCCCAAGACCCCGGCGAGGACCAGGGAGGAGCGGCTGTAGAGTTTCATGGGGAAAATATACCCAGGAGCCCTGGCCTTGACCAGCCGGTACGGGACTTCAGCGCTCCCAGTATTCCTCGCCCCGCGGCCTGCGGAGACAAATGGCCTGGGCCAGGTGCTCCTCGGTGACAGCTTCGGCGCCGGCGAGGTCTGCCAGGGTCCGGGCCACCCTCAGCAGCGAATGGATGGCCCTGGACGACCAGTCGTACCGGCGCGCGGCGTCGGCCAGGGCCGTCCTCCCCGCTGAGTTCAACTGGCAGCAGCGGTCCAAGTCCCGGGGACCAAGGAAAGCGTTGGCCAGCAGTGGACCCTGCCCCCGGCGCGCTTGGCGCATCCTGGCGGCGGCGATGCGGTCCCTCAGGTTGTCGGGGTCGTTCGAGGCGCCGTCCAACAGGCGCTGGGGGGCCTCGGGGGTGACAAACAGCCTCAGGTCGACGCGGTCGAGGAGGGCCGTGCCGATCCTGTCCCAGTACCGTCGGATCTCGCGGCCCGTGCAAAAGCAAACGCCGCGCTCGCGCCCCGTCTGGCCGCAGGGGCACGCGTTCGCCGTGAGGACGAGCTGAAACCGCGAGGGAAACCACGCCGAGCGCCCCGCCCTGACCACAGAGACGCACCCGGTTTCCAGGGGTTCCCGAAGCGACTGGAGGACCCGGGTCGAGAACTCGGGCGCCTCGTCGAGGAACAGCACGCCGTGGTGGGCCAGCGAGATCTCGCCGGGACCGAGGAACCGGCCGCCGCCCAGCAGCCCTTCGGCGGTGGCGTGGTGATGGGGAGCCCTGAACGGCCGGTCCGAAAGCAGCCCCTGGCCCCGGGGAAGCACCCCGGCCAGCGACCAGAGCCGCGTGGTCTCGAGGGCCTCGGCGGGCTCCAGGGGCGGCATGAGCGACTCCAGGGTCCGGGCCGCCAGGGTCTTTCCCGCCCCCGGCGGTCCATAGAGAAGGAGAGAGTGGCCCCCAGCGGCCGAGACCTCTAAGGCACGGACCACCTCCGGTTGGCCACGCAGGTTCCAGGGAAGGGACCGTGGCTTTCCAAGCGCCCCGCTGGCCGCCGGCGGACAGCTTTTTCCAGGCCTGGACTCCAGGGCCGCCACCAGTGCGGCCAAACTGCCGCCGCTAGCCAGGGGCAGGCCGTCCACCGCCTCGGCCTCGGGCCTGGCCTCGTCGGGGACCGCGAAGGCCTCCACCCCCGCTTCAAGGCACCGCTGGGCCCCGGCCAGCACCCCCGGAACCCGACGGAGGGTACCGTCGAGGGCCAGCTCACCCATGGCGAGGACCGACGAAAACGGCGCCGCCCACTGCCCCGAGGCTTCCAGGAGGGCCAGCGCCATCGGCAGGTCGTAACCCGAGCCCGCCTTGGGCAGGTCGGCGGGGCTCAAATTGACAAGGATGCGGTCGGCGGGGAACTCGAAACCGGCGCGCCTCAGGGCGACCCGGATGCGCTCGCGCGCTTCGCGGACGGCGTTGCCCGGCAAGCCCACGATCTCCATGCCCGGGATCCCTGAACTCCACTAAATGTAACCTTTATGGTATTGTTCAATTATGGCGACATATTTTGCTTTTTGTCGGGTCAGTTCCGAAGATCAAGCTGACAATTTTTCTCTCGATGTGCAAGAGCGCAAACTCACAGAGTCATGGAAGATGCTCTATCCAAGCCACCGTTTCGATTTGACACGGGAAGTCGGAAGTGCCAAGGCAGGAAAGGACAGAACCCTTATTCTTTCCATAGTGGACCGAATGAAGGCAGGGGACGTCCTCGCCCTGGCAGACAATAGTCGCTTCTCTCGGGGAGTTGATTTCTCCCGGGCACTTTGGTTTCAAGTCGCAAAGAAGAAGTGCATTTATTTAGAAGGCGGAAAGGTACTCGACCCCTCAGACCCCTATGAAAAAGCCGTCTTTTCTGTGATGGCTGTTTTCTCAGAACTCGACAATGACATTCGCATCATGAGAAGTGGCGAAAGCATGGAGAAAATGAAACAGGAAGGCCTCTGGATCATGGGGCCTACGTTAGGGTTCGATGTCACTGATGGAAAAGTCTCTCGTAACGAGCCAGAGGCGGCGTTGGTTCAAAAGATGTTTGAACTCTATGCCGAAGGAATGGGAATAAAGCGAATCTTAGACTATTTGTACGGAATAGGAGCAAAAGGAAAGAACGGTGCCAATTGGTCTCCAACGCAAGTGGCACAAGTATTGCGAAATCCAATCTATATTGCTAAGCACCATCCAGGACATCGAGACGTATACCTGCCGCTTGACCCAGACTCGTTGATCAACTCTGAGAACTACAAACCCGCAATTGTTGAGCCGTCCATCTTCTGGCGGGTTCATGAACTGATCAATGCGCCTGACGGTCGGCGTCCCAAGAAGACCGAGCAACAGGTTCGGTTCAGCCAGAATCCATACACATCGCTGGTCATCTGCTACCATTGTCACCGGCAACAAGGACGAAAAATTCGATACTGGTTTTCGGATGCTGGGAAATGGAGCGACGGCGTCTATATGGCACCAAACCACATGAAACAGTGCGGGTGCAAGATGTTCACAATCCCACGCAATGTCGTTGAAATAATGTGGGAACATGCAATTCACGACGCCTTCTTTACAATCCCCGGGCTGAGGCAGGTCAACAAGAAAATCCTGAAATTGAGAAATGATACTCCATCAGGTAGCTCAGTTCAGGAACTGCAAATAGAGTTAGGGCAGATAGAGCAACGTTCAGCGTTGGTCTACGAGAAGTACAGGGACCAGCAGAATCCGGTTCTATCCAAGAGACTTGAGGCTGACTTTCTTCAATTGGAAAAGGATAAAGTCAAGATTAGGCTGGCGATAGAGCATTCTCAAGAGGTGGCAAGGTCGGAAACCATGAAGACACTTGAGCTCTACCAGGACTTCGAGGTACTTCTCGACAAGTTTCTTCACCGTTCAACAAACAGAAGAAAGCACATATTGGATTACCTCGCTTCGGGTTTCGTTATACAAAGGAACTACGTCATAAGGTGGAGACACGGCGTTTCGAGTGTGTTTTCTGTCCCCCAAAACCGGGGCCCAAAAAGGACTGAGACAATTTTCCATCGTCTGATCATCGATGGAAAGTGTGTTCGGAAGGCAGTAATCAGCACGAAGGAGCCAAGGCTGGACAATCTTCAATGGTATAAAGAAAACTTCCGAGCAAGCCTGAAGACTTTGATGACCCATTTTGACATTGTCAAACCCTTCTTTGTGGCACCCCCACCACCGAGCTGAGTTCAGTTGGTTCTACTCAAAGCAAGCTCCATTCCTGAATGAAGATGGTGTCGATTGCCTCCGGTCGCCCCAAACACGTCAGACGACAGGGATGGTTTGTTCTGTACACTGACGCACAGATCTACGTTCATCGATCCACTCTACTGAATGGCTTGACTGGAGGACAGTTCCGACCTGTCAACCCGTCGAGATGAAGTCGTCCCCGAGGTGGTCGTCATCCAGGCCTTCTTCATCAAGGTCTGAATCCCCAGAGAAATCAGAGTCGCCCAAGTCATCAACGTCGTCGTCCACGTCACTCTCCCGATAGGGGTTGATTTTATCCCCTGCCCCTGGGTTCTTCAGCCAGTTTGCTCCGTTTGGGGCAGTTTCAGTTCTGTTGAGGCGAATCTTTGGCAAGATGATGTTGTCCGTGTCCCGACTGCGTTGCCGGTCATTTCGGCAAGATTACTGCCCATTTCAGGCAGGCTTGGGCCAACCCCAATTGTGGGTGGCGGTCGGAGGTCAGGTACAACCTCCGTCTTCAATTAGTTAGGGTCGTCCACAAATGCCCACGACAAAAAAATACCCTCGGGGTCTCCGAGGGTGTGGTCATTCATGATATCTCCTGAATCGGAAAAAGATCCTAGGCTCGTTTGGTGATGGAATGCTGTGAGAGCCTAATTTGCCGGGACAGCACCGGCTACCTGAGAGATGAGGGGTACCGCTTCAGGTACCGGAGACCTCCACTGTTCGTGACCCTGTAGACAGCCAGGGTGCTGTTGGTATTGCGAAGGACGGCATAGATCCGTCCATTGACTTCCTCGACGTCCGACAGGCCGGATGCGGGCTGTGAGACGGTGCCCTCCTCCCTGCGGAAGTAGGCTTTCATGGCTCTGGCCATGATGTTGGTTTGGTCCATGTGGACTCCTTTCTTGTTTGTTGAATGAGAGACAACGTCCCTCGCATTGCATTCAGCTTGGCCAGGACTCGTCTCGAAGACGGTCCAAATCTTACGCACCAATTCTCGACGCCTCCGGTGATTGATTGGCACTGTGGGTGGCGAGAATCTTCAGCTCGTCGAGGAGACTCTCAAGATCCGGGAAACCATCGGGAATGTAGAATCCCTCTCCGGGATGCTTTTCGTCGAAGTCCGCTCTGATAGTGTCTCTCAAAGCCTGATAGATGATGTCTTCGAACACGTCGTCGAACATCTTGGCGTAGACCCACGGTGCCAGAGACACGCTGAAGTTCCTGTATCTGCTGTGCCCCACACCGAAGGAGAGCACAATTGCCGGTTTTTCTTCCCTGGTGGGCTCTTCGTCAGCGATGTAATGTACGACCTTCGTACCGTTGAAATCCTTGACGAACGGATAATGCGAGTAGAAAGGAACATCCTTCAGCCTTTCTTCAAGTGCCTCGTCCCATCCATCTACGAGAGTGATCTTCTTATCGTTCTTGCTCATGTTCATCTTCCTTTGCCACTTGGGCGCTTCCTTCTTGCGATGTGCGACACTGCCCAACCTTTCAGGGTGTGTTGCTTCGGCCATATTCCGGTGCCTCCTTGTCACCACGGCGTCCCACCGCTCCGATTCCTTAGGTACAACCCGTCCTCGGACATACGTTTGAGTCGAGTTGTACTATTCGATTGACATAGCTGTCTCCATCCACTCGCCTGCTCAAGAGTCACGCAAGTGAGAAAACAACCACTACTTCTAAAGTTGGACCGCCGGGTGGGTAGCCCGTTGTTCCCTTGGCCACTGGAGGCATCGACCAGCGTGGTGGTCGGTGTCCGGTTGCTGATGTCCTAAACAGGGAGAATTCCCTGGCCGTTCAGGGGGCGTCGCAAGGTACCCTACATCAAGACCCACGAGTTCTTGACGACCCTTTCTGCCTTTCCTGCTGACAAAACCAATCTACCACGGCGGACGCAAATCTGTCAAGTCCTCTTTCATTTTAAATTCATATTCTGAAAGGAGATAGGAGTGTATGATTCCTACCGCAGGTAGGAGTTATACACTCCTATTATAACCCGTTATAACATCGAGGTTTGTTCGGGACAGGTTCGAAAAGACGGAGGCTCGAACAGGTTCCGAGCGGGGGGAGATGCGTTAGCTGCCCCTCCCCAACACCCTATCGACCGATCTCCGAAGCACCGATGACCCTATGCCAAGGTGCCGATGCCGAGCCGGGCGAAGTCTTCCTTCATCTTCTCGTGGATCAGCACCACCATCCGGCCCTCACCGCTTGGCTTGGTCTCCTCCATAGACGGGAACCACTCCCGGAACTTCTTCCAGAACCTGACGTTGTTCCAGGGCACACTGCGTCCCCATTTCGAACTGGTCTCGAAGTAGGCGTCGTAGATGGCTCTCTTGCTCACTCCGGCTTCGCCTTGGTATGACTTCTCGGAGCAGTCGAACTGCTTGCCGGTACCCGGGATAAACCCGGTCTCGACCATCTCCAGCATGAACGCCTCGGCTCCGGTGTAACCAGCTTTGATCACCTCGGCCTTGTCTGCGGTCATTGGTGGCAGGTCGAGGGCAACCTTCGAGTAGTCGTAGTCGCCGAGGTACGCCATCAGCGCCGGGGCAAACTCGGGGTCGTCCATCTGGCTCTTGTACGCCTTCCAGTAGGCGGTGTCGCCCTTGTACTTGTCCGAGACGCCCAAGATCAGGTAGCGCCGGTTGCCTTCGTGGGCCCTGACCGGCACCTCCTGGTTGGTGGTGATAATGACCCTCGCATAGTTGTTGACCGTCTCCTCGGGGAGCATCTTGCGGTTGATGGTCAGCGTCTCCTCGGTGATCTTTGCCTTGATGGCTTCGTTCTCTTTGGATGAGCCCGAAAAGACCGCCTCGTTGAGGTTGATGAGGAGTTTATCCACAAGGATGGAGTTGAAGTTGCCCACCACCGAGTCCGCCTTGTCGGTCGACAGGTAGTACCCTTCCAGAAGTAGCCCGATGGTCTTCACGAAGAAGGATTTTCCGATGCCTTCTGGCCCGAAGAGAACGATGGATGAGCGTTCCAATTCCCAGGGTCTTTGCACCACATGGGCGAAGTAGGACAGAACCCAGTCGGCAATGGCTTCATCGTTCTTGCAAATGACTTCCTTGACGAAGTCGAGGAAGAACTGGAGCTTCTCTGGGTTCGCCTTGGGTTTGACCTTCAGGCCTTGCCAGCGGTTGAAGGTCGAGGTCGGCAGATCTTTCCCTGGAGGCAACGCCGGGTTGAAGGTGGTGGTGTTGTAGACCTCAACGGTCTTCTTCAACCACACGCTGGCGAGGCTGACCTCCGTGGACTTGAGTTCTGGACCCCGCCATTCCCGTACCGTGATGGTCTTCCCCTGCTCATAGAGCAGGAAGTTCTTGGGGTCCATGGGGACATTGTCACTGACACGGAAGAGAAGCACTTTCCCGTGGATATGGCCCTTGTAGTAGTGAAAGTCAAACCACCTGATTCCAGCCTCAAAGAGAAGGGAATTCTTCCTCTGCAAGTTCTCTGGCGTTGTGTCCTTGTCCACTTTGACGTAGAGATCCATGTGCGCTTCAAAGTAAAAAGGTTCACCGTAGTCAGGAACCACTGGCACGGCACAGTAGGAGATGCCTTCTTTCTTGATGCGCTCCGCTCCATGCACTGAATAGGCGCAGGTGTCCCACAGGTCGTGGGCAGGTAAACTCGACCACTTCCCGACCGAAGGGAAGACAGCCATGAAATGATCGAAAACCGTCTTGGGTTGACGGAGTTCCTTCAGGTATTGGATGACATCAGCTAAGGTGAACCGTGTGTCGATATGACCAGACTCATGCGTCGCCTTCGACGTGGTCCGTTCTTCCTCCGAGAGGCGATCACAGACCGATTGGTACTGACTCTGAGAGAGAGTGCAGTCGTCGGGCTTGTCACGGCCCGGAATAATAGTTTCCATTGTAGTATCCGAAATTTGGGATACATTTTGCACGGCACAAATGTGCCTACCCTACCCACGTTTCTTACTTGTCTGGTGCAAGGTCGGTTTGATCAGTAAGGTCTCGTTGTCGCCGGACACCTCCAATAAAAAGTCCCTCGGAAACCGCCTGCCGGAGTTGACAGCTCCGGCTGAAGATAGGCGATTCCGAGGGTACTACAATGGTCTCGTTAAGAAACCGCCGATCTTCAAACAGCGTTCTATGTAATTAGTAGAGTTCCCCGGACTGGGTCTTTGTTACTTCCAAGATACTCAATTTAGAAAGAGATGTCAACATCTGTGGTCATATTAAGTATTTTTGTAGAGAAAGGAATGTATCACTCCTACCGGCGAACCTGCACACGGGCGCAGGAGGGTGATGGCGGGCGCAAACCGGGTGAAATCAATTCTCCCGGGTGAGAGGATTTCACCCGGGATAGCTAATTCCTTATGCTGTAATACTCATCCCAGGTAAACCAAGTAAACCAAGTGAATTTTGAAATTAGATAAGAAGAGAGAGTCTCAAGATTTATCTTTTCAAAACTCCACCCGGGACTCGGTTCACCCGGGAGAATGTCTTCTTCGCCACTTCAGATGACTTGGAATTCCCAGTCTTTCCTCTTTCCATGGACTTCTTCTGCCTCCACCCGACCTCGCCCGAACGCCCGGAGTGCGGAATGCCTGCGGTGGTGTGCGCCGACCCCGGTGGCGGTTGTGCGACGTCACCGACGACCCACAACACCGATGCACCGGGACGGTGCCGGGGGTGATAGGGGCGGAGCCGCCACTTGCTGATCCGCCAAGACAGTGCTATTCTGAAGACTCATCCCAGACACCCATAGGAGGCCTCAAACCGAACGGGCGGAGCCGAATTCCGCAAAGTACATCAACAAATTCTGGTAGTTGGTTTCGTCAGACTTGCAGAACTACCGCCTTCGGCTTGCGCCGGAGAATCTCCCTGCTAAGGATGTTTCAATGCCCACCAAGACCTATGACCGCACTGCCCTTTCCGAATCCCTCCTTTCCCATCTTCGAACCCCCACCCCCCAAACGCTTGAGACCCTCTTCCAAAACATTCTCCCCTTCAGTGACATCTCTGCCAGGGCGCACCTGCGCCCCTTCATGGCCTACTGGGCTGGCCACGGCATGGACTTCGCCAACGAAGAGATGTCCTGGTACGCCATCGAGAAATTCTTCCTTGAACTTCAGAAGGCAGAATTCGACCGGGATGCCTACCTCAGTTCTCCTATGGCCTGCCTGAACCGGTATTTCAAGCACCGCTTCAGCGAATGGTGCCGTTCCGAGAAGAATCGCATCGAGCGCCACGAGAGGGTGGACGTCACCCCTACCGGCTGGGAGCACACCGAGAGCCACCTCGCCAGCCCCGAGCACGAACTCATCGTGGCCGAGATCGAGGACGCTTACGCCAAAGCGGTTGGTCGGCTCCCCAAAGACCTCAAGCCCGTCGTCGTTGGCATGCGCCAAGGGAAGAAGGCCGGGAAGATTTCTGAGGAGATCTGCATCCCGGTCGGCAAAGTCTACGAGGCCCGCCGTAGGATCAAGACGCACCTCCGCAGGGCACTGAGGGCTTACACCACCGCCTGACCAGGAACACCACGACCTCGCCGGGGATTGTTGTCGAGGATCTCTCGGACGATCCTATCGGCAGTGCGGACGCACTCCAGGCACTTGTTTTTGGCAAGGTCGTCCTTCTTGTACTTCCGTTTTCCCTCGTCTGTGCGGAGGTCACACCCAAGCAGGTCTCGACAATGTGTGGACCCGTGTGCCTCCGCAAATTGTCGGTGGAGGCTTTGGACAAGGATGTAGGTGATCTCCTTGCCATCAACGTCGGAAGTGTCTGTCTTTCCAAACCTTAGGCCCAAGACCAAGCATCCGCCCGTGACGGCACCACAGGTCTCCTGCATTCTCCCCATACCTGCTCCAAGGCCGGAAGCTACCCGGAGGGCAAACTCCTTGCTGACCCCGAGGTACTCTGCATGAGAGGCAAACACAGCCTGGGCGCAGTTGAAACCTTCCAGAAAGATCGACTCCGCAGTTGCAGACACTTTTACACCACCTTCAGCCTGAATTGTGTCAGGCAAGTCAACGGCAATACCAAATTCGTTAATCCAAATAAGCAATCTGTCAAGACATGGCCGTCTTGTAGAATATCCAGGGAGAGCGGGCTTCCCGTTCGGTGGTACAACTCGGCATGGACTCTGGATTCCTTGAAGGCTCTGGGCACCACCCCTTCCCCCGGCAAGATGTTCATGCCCATAATGATTCATGGACTACTTGGCTGTCTGGGACGAACTGAGGACTGCTATAGAAAAGGCACACTCCGTCTCAGACCTAAAGGACGTGCGGAACCGTGCCCAACTGATGCGCCACGCTCTCAGGATGGCGGGAGAGTCAGAGGAGCTGATCCGAAAGGCGGTTGTGGTACAGCTCAGGGCGGAACGCCGTGCCGGTGAAATCCTTCTT
>Ga0181516_10000422_pt1 | contig 39480 bp, 40 predicted proteins | sample PEATcosm2014_Bin_25_FD_121104 | JGI IMG/M metagenome (GOLD analysis project Ga0181516, IMG submission 121104) | Peatland microbial communities from MTU Mesocosm Facility, Houghton, MI, USA - PEATcosm2014_Bin01_10_metaG | ecosystem: Environmental > Terrestrial > Soil > Wetlands > Peat | place... | reverse complement strand
TCCCGTTTCCCTTCGTGAGGATCTCGCGGGGCGATGCAAACGGATTCGGGATATGGCCTCTTTTCGGGTCGACCCGGGGGCCCGGAAACTCCCGGCACGCCTTTTTCCTCTGGCCCTTCGGCTGGGACAACGCGGTCGATCCTCCCCCGGAGTCGCCCGCGGGGACAGCCCCGAAGACGCAGCTCGGAATCCTGCCCTTTTACACCCGCGACACGGGCCCCGGCTCGATCAGCGAAAACTACTTCTGGCCCTTCTTCGGGTACACCGAGCTGACGATTCCGGACCGCTACAGCGAAAAGCGCTACTTCTGGCCCTTCCTTGTTCAGGGCCGGGGCGACACCCGGTACGTGAACCGCTGGGGGCCCTTCTACACCTACTCCAACGACAGCGGATACGACTCGCGCTGGGTCCTCTGGCCCCTCTGGCACAGGATGACCTGGGTCGACGAGGACCTCCACCAGTCCAAGACCCAGTTTTTCTACTTTCTGTACTGGTGCCAGGAGCAGCGGAGCGAGTCCCGCCCGTCGCTCGCCCCTGGCTACAAGAGGCACATCTGGCCCCTCCTCAGCATTTGGGACAACGGCGCAGGCAGCCGCCAGGTCGAATTCCCGAGCGTATTCGAAGTCTTCTTCCCCGACAATCCGGACGTCCGCGAGACCTGGTCGCCCCTGTTCTCGGTCTACCGCTTTGACCGGCGCCCCACGGGCGAGAGCCGGAGCGAGCTCCTCTGGGGGGCCCTCACGTGGAAGAGCAACCCGGGCGAAGGCCTCTCCGAATTCCACCTGGGGCCGCTCCTTGGCATGCGCCGTCAGCCCCCAGGCCAAGCCTGGACCATCTTAGGATTCGATTTTGGAGCAAAGTCGGGCGAGAGTTCCCGGCTAAACCGTTGAAATGAAGCAGATCACCCAAGTCCTGGAGGGCATCGGCAGCGTGGTGCAGCTTTTCCTCCGCTCCGTCGCCTACGCGGGCACGCTTCCGCGCCAGTCCGCGCGATTCATCGAGCAGTGCTACATGATCGGCTATACGACCCTTCCGATCGTCGCCGTCCTCAGCTTCTTCATCGGCATGGTGCTTGCGCTCGAGGCCGGCTACGCGATGGAGGGTTTCGGGGCCAAGGAGTTCATCGGCAGCCTGGTGGGCCTCTCGATGGCGCGCGAGCTGGGCCCGATGATGACCTCCGTCCTCCTCGCGGGGCGGGTCGGCTCGGCGATCACGGCCGAGCTCGCCTCGATGAAGGTCTACCAGGAGATCGACGCCCTCACGACCATGAACATTCCCGCAGCCAAGATTCTCGTCCTGCCGCGACTGGCCGCGGTGCTCGTGATGATGCCGGTGCTCATCGTGATCGCCAACATCGTGGGCTGGTTCGGCGGCTCGGTGACCGCACGCTACGTGGCGAGCGTCGGGATAAGCCCCGAGTCCTATTTCGCGGCCCTGAGGCACTACACGAAGTTCAAGGACGTGGTGAACGGCATGGAGAAGGCCGAGGTGTTCGGCTTCGTCGTCGTCCTTGTCTGCTGCGACATCGGGCTCAACACGAAGGGCGGCCCGCGCGAGATCGGGGCGTCCGTCACTCGCGCCGTCGTCGTCTCGCTGATCGCGATCCTCATCCTCGACTACTTCGTGTCGAAGCTCCTCCTCTTCTGAACTCCGGCCCGATCCCATGGACACCCTCTGCAGCAAAACCCGAAACCCGTTCACAGGCGCCGAGGCCAACGCCGTCGGCGTGAAGGTCGACCACGTCCGCAAGAGCTTCTCGGGGGTCGAGGTGCTCAAGGACATCTCCTTCGATGTGCAGCCCGGGGAGATCTTCGTCATCATGGGGCCGAGCGGCTCCGGAAAGAGCGTCCTCCTGAGGGACATCGTCGGCCTTGAGATCCCGACCTCGGGAAAGATCACCATCGACGGCTTGGACCCGTCCCTCGAGGAGACGAGGGAACGCATCCGCGTCGCGCTCGTCTTCCAGGACGGCGCGCTTTTCAACTCGCTCAGCGTCTACGACAACCTGGCGCTCTACCCGCGCGAGCACCGCGCCGGCGACGAGAACGCCATTCGCGAGAGGGTCATGCATGCGCTGAAGATCCTCTCGGTCGAGAACGCCGTGACGAAGTTCCCCTCGGAACTCTCGGGCGGCATGAAGAAGCGCGTCTCCATCGCCAGGGCGCTCGTCATGGAACCCCAGCTCCTGCTCTACGACGAGCCGACCAGCGAGCTCGACCCGGTCATGAGCGCCACGATCAGCGAGATCATCGCCACCCTCAAGAACGAGTACAGCGTGACAAGCATCGTCGTCACCCACGACAGCTCCCTCGCGCTGACGATTTCCAACCGGGTCGGCATCATCATGGCGGGCCAGCTGATCACGCTCGGAACGCCCGAGGAGCTCAAAAACACCAAGGATCCCAGGATCGTCGATTTCCTGAACCCGAAGATCGATATTGAGCACCCCCGATTCAAGAACCTCTAAAAAAAGGAATCCATCATGAACACCACGCAACAATCGGCCCGCGTAGGGCTATTCTTCCTCCTCGGGGTCGCCCTCGTGTGGGTGACGTTCGAGACGCTGAGCGACGGAAAGGTCTTTGAGGAGCACACCCACACCCTGATCGCGGGATTTGACGACCTGAAGCAGCTGAAAAAGGGTGACGAGGTCCGGCTCGCGGGTGTGAAGGTCGGCTCCGTCAGGGAGACGCGCCTGGCGGGCCGCCGCGCGGAGGCCGTCCTCGACATCGACCCGAAGATCCCGATCGCAAGCGACTCCACCGCGATCATCTCCATGTCGGGGCTTATCGGCGGCAACTACATCGCCATCGACATGGGATCTCCCGGTTCCCCCCCGCTGGCGGACGGCGCCGAGATCAGGACGGTGGAGTCGGCCGACCTCAACACGATGATGTCCGAGATAGGCGGCCTAGGAAAGCAGCTCCAGGATTCGCTCGGCTCGTTCAGCAGGGCGCTCAATGGAAGCGGCAAGGACGGCGGGATCATCCAGAAGCTCGACAAGCTCGTCACCGACAACTCCGCCCGCGTCGACGCGACCATGCAGAATCTCCAGGAGATAACGGGCAAGATCAACCGCGGCGAGGGCACGCTCGGAAGGCTTGTCAACGACCCGAAGCTGCACGACGAGCTCCTCGCGACTGTGGACGAGATCAAGGCCACGGCAACCCAGGCCAAGGCGTTCGTCGCGAGCGCCGAGTCCATGATGGATGAGGTGAAATCCGGCAGGGGGACGATCGGGGCCCTCGTCTACGACCAGAAGGCGGCCGACGACATTAAGGCGTCCATCGCGAACATCCGCGCGGTCTCCGACAAGCTCGCAAGCGGACAGGGCACGCTCGGCAAGCTGATCAACGACGAAAGCCTTTTCGACAGCGCTCAAGTGACCATCAAGAAGGTCAACCGGACGCTGGACGGGCTGAACGACTCCGGCCCCATCACGGCCGTGGGCATCGTCGCAAACGCCCTCTTCTAGATGACGCCCGGGGAATATCTCCCCGGCGTCCGGCCTCACACACCACACCCAACATTGTAACATGAAAAACCTACGCCGCCTCCTAGCCTGCTGCGCAGCCGCATTGCTCGTCGTCGCATCGGCGGGCGCCGCCGAATGGACCGAGGATTACGCCTCCGCCCTCGCGAAGGCCAAGAAGGAGCACAAGCTCGTGCTCCTCGACTTCACGGGATCGGACTGGTGCGTCTGGTGCAAGCGCATCGATCTCGAGGTCTTCTCGACCCCGAAGTTCAAGGAATTTGCGGACGAGCGGCTCGTGCTTGTCACGGTCGACTTTCCGAGGGAGCACCCGCAGAAGGACGAGATCAAGGCCCAGAACAAGGGCCTAGCGGAAAAGTTCGGAGTCGAGGCCTACCCCACCCTGATCGTCCTCGACCCCGCCGAGAAGGTCGTCTTCAAGCAGGAGGGCTACGAGGAGGGCGGCCCCGAGGCCTTCATCGCAAAGTTCCCCAAGGCCACGAACTGAGGCCAAGAAGGGGCGGCGGAGCGCGTCCGCCGCCCGGCGCCTCAGGTCTTCGGACCGCGCTGCACCAGGTTGCGCGCGCGCAGCCGCAGGCCATTGAGCCTGATGAAGCCGGTTGCGTCGCTTTGGTTGTACCAGCTTTTGACGCCCTCCATCGACGCGATCTTCATGTCGTAGAGGGAGTACCTGGACCTGCGGCCGCAGGTGATGATGTTTCCCTTGTAGAGCTTGAGGCGCACCGTTCCCGTGACGAATTTCTGGCTCTCGTCGACCAGGGCCTGCAGCGCCTCGCGCTCCGGGGCGAACCAGAAGCCGTAATAGACAAGCTCCGCATACTTGGGGATCAGCGAGTCGCGCAGGTGCATGACCTCGCGGTCAAGCGTCAGCGACTCAACCTGCCTGTGGCCGTGCATCAGGATGGCGCCGCCCGGCGTCTCGTAGACGCCGCGGGACTTCATGCCGACAAACCGGTTCTCGACCAAGTCGACGCGGCCTATCCCGTGCTTGCCGCCGAGCTTGTTCAGCGCCCTGAGGACGCCAGCGGGCGTCAGCCGCCTTCCGTTCACCGCGACACAGTCACCCTTCTCGAAGTCGAGCTCCACGTATTCCGGACGGTCCGGCGCGTCCTCGGGGGAGACCGAAAGCTTGAACATCGCCTTGTTCGACCTCGTGGTCGGGTCGAACCAGGGGTCCTCGAGGATTCCCGCCTCGTAGGAAATGTGCAGGAGGTTCCGGTCCATCGAGTAGGGTTTCTTGGCCGAGGCTTCGACCGGAATCGCATGCTCCTTGCAGTAGGCGATCATTTCCGCCCGGCCGGGGAACGCCTCGCGGAACGCGTCGATCTTCCACGGCGAGATGATCTGGAGCTTCGGCGAAAGCGCCATGTACGTGAGCTCGAACCGGCACTGATCGTTGCCCTTGCCGGTGGCGCCGTGCGCGACCGCCCCGGCCTTCTCCCTCTTGGCGATCTCGATCTGGGCCTTCGCGATCAGCGGGCGCGCGATCGAGGTGCCGAGGTAGTACTGGCCCTCGTAGACGGCGTTCGCCCGCACCATCGGATAGATGAAGTCGCGTGCGAATTCCTCCACCAGGTCGAGCGTGTAATGTTTGGACGCTCCGGTGCGGCGGGCCTTCCGCGAGAGGCCCCTGAGCTCCTCCTCTTGGCCGATGTCGGCCGCAAAGGTGATGATCTCGGCGTCGTAGGTCTCATGGAGCCATTTGACGATGACGGACGTGTCGAGTCCGCCGGAATAGGCGAGGACGATTTTCATTGCTTCCTCCTATAGGAATTTAATTTGCGCCATGAAAACGGCGCAGGCATTGGACGGAGTGACCATTGGCTATTTAAAGGAAAGATGGGCGTAGGCTTGTGGAAACAGGAAGGAAAATTACGCCACGGATACGGCAGATTTGCGAGAAAGAAGACGCGGCCCTTGAGGGCCAGAGGGACAAGCCTGCGTAGGACCCGGCCATATGACCTCGTAGGGACGAACACCCCAATAATCCGCGGCGACGGGTGGCGCCGATCATGGTCCCGCAGGAGGCTCGACAGCCGGAGAATTTGGATCCGGTCGTCGTTACGGCACCGTCATTTCTTGATCGGGCCGGGATCGAGCAAAACGATGATCAACGTTGCGATAGGGCCGATGAAGAGGGAAGCAAACCACCAACCCGCCTTGGACCGCCCCTTGCTCTCGGCAAGGCCTGCATTGATAAACGAAAGCGTAAACCATCCGACCGCGTAACCTGTATGGTGTTCGATAATCATAGTGGGGGTTGTTCGTGCCAGTTGCGCCGACATCCTAATTAACCGCGCTCCTGGCGAGGGCACGGTTCCCGCCCCACAGGAGGCACGCCTTAGGCAGGCGTCGGTTTTGTTTGTTAGGCTTGTTCAAATTCTGAAATTCACCGCCGAGGGCCGAAGTAAACGCCGCCCATCGTTGCCCGCTATCTTTTGAATAAAAACCGACATGAATATCTCCGACGTAGGCAATCCTATCGGGCAACTCAAAGGTGCCACTGCCTCTCTGAACTCGCGTCATTTGCCTGAACTCTATCGAGTCTAATCCCGCCGGTGGACAATGTGCGACGAATAAGCCGATTAATGCCTCGGTATCGCTCGCAAGCGTGTAATGCCCGCGCACGAGGTCCCCTGCCCTCACGGCGCACTCGACGTGGACGCGCTCGCTGTAGCACACGAAGAACTTCCTGCCCGTGCGCGCAGCGGCAGCCCGGACAGCCCTCAGCTCCGCCATCGCCGTGAAGGGGCTCTTGTCGCAAAAACAATCCTTTCCTGCGGCCATCACGTCGCAGCCCGTCGGGCCGCGGTCGCACGGGCCTCCCGCCGCCGCGACGAGCCGGACCATGGGATCGCCGAGGATCTTGTCGAACGTGCGCGCCGCCCTCGCCTGCGGGAGCCGCGCCCTGAAGGCCCTCACCTTCGAGCGGTCGCGGGCGTAAACCAACTTGAGCCTCGCCCCGGCCCCGCACAAACCCTCGCACATCCCGAGGATGTGGTCGTGCTCGAGGTGCGCCGCCGCGAAGACGAACTCCTCCGGGGTGGCCTTGCCGGGCCGGCGCACAGCTGGGGTTGGCGGCATGTTCTGGGTTTTCGGAGCCCGGGCCCGCACGGTCCGGGCGCCCGTTCCGGCGCCCATCCAAGCGCGCTTTGCGGAGGATTCGAGACCTTTTTCTCCGGACGCGCCCGGATCCCGGCGGATTTTCTGCTTCGACGCCGGCGCCGCCGCGCGGTAGTCCATGGGCGAAACCCGCCCCCAAGGGACGCCGCAGGGCGCGGGCCCCCAGCCGCATGCGCCATTTTCGCTCCCTTTTGATCAACAAGGCTGACATCCGCCTTCCCGGCATGCGCGTGCTGACGGTCGCCCTGCACCGGCACCTCCCCGAGCACGCGTCGGTTGAACAGCACCGGCACCGCTGGTGCCAGGCGATCCTCTATCTGAGCGGAATCGGGCAGCAGCAGTTTGCAAGCGGCGAGGCCCGGGTGGAGCCGGGAACCCTGGTCGTCCTGCCGCCGGGCGTGTCCCACGCGTTCAGGCGGACGACGGAGCGGCCGCCGCTCTGCCTCATGATCGACTTCAGCGTGCCGAACGCGCGGCTCGGCCCCGCCGCAGTCTGCAGCCTTAACCGCTCGGAGCTGACCCAGGTGCGCCAGCACCTCGCGCATCTCTTCCGGCTCCAGGCCGGCTCCGGCGGCGTGCTAAGGTGGGAGAGCGCCTCGGCGATCCTCCAGACGCTTATCACCCTCCTGCGGGCCGCGAACTGGCTCGAGAGAGTCCCCCAGCCGGCGGCCCGGGGCGGCGGCGTCATGGGCCGTCTCCTTTCCACCGTGGGGCCGGCCACGCCGCTGCGGCAGGTCGTGCAGCGAAGCGGCTACCAGCGCGACCACCTGAACCGCCTGGTTAAGAGCGAGACGGGCCTCACCCTCGGGCAGCTTCGCACCCAGCGCCGCCTCGCCAGGGCGAAGGAGCTCCTGTCGCAGGGCATGCGGGTGGCGAACGTTGCCGAGGCCGTGGGCGTGCTCGACCAGAGCTATTTTGCGCGCTGGTTCCGGCGGCAGACCGGCCAGACGCCGTCGCGCTGGAGCCCGCGCATCCTCGGTTGATCTCCGCGCCCCGCCTCGAATAGGCTCGAACGCCCTGGGCAAAGTGAACAAAAACAATGTCGCAAAAGTGCTAGGTCGCGCCGAGAAAATCCTCATGGCCGAGCGCTTTTTCGCCTAAGCTACCCCGCCGTGAAGACCCCCCCCGTGATCCTGGTCACAGGCGCCGGCCGCGGACTCGGCCGGGGCATCGCGTTGCAGCTGGCCGCCTTCGGCTGCTCCGTGGCCATCAACTTCGTCGGCAACCGCGCCCGCGCCGAGGAGACCGCAGCGCTGTGCCGGAAGACCTCGGGGACGCGCCGGCAGCGCTTCGTCCCGCTCCAGGCCGACATCGGCTCCAGGCCCGACCGCGCCCGGCTCGTTGCCGAGACCCTCTCGGAATTCGGCCGCATCGACGCGCTCGTGAACAACGCGGGAGTCGCCCCGCGGGTCCGCGCCGACATCGCCGACGCCACCGAGGAGTCGTTCGAGGAGCTGCTCCGCGTCAACCTCCAGGGGCCCTACTTCCTCACCCAGGCGGTCGTGCGGCACTGGCTCGACCGGAGACCCGAGCCCGCCCTTCCCGGCGGGCACAAGGTCGTCTTCATCACCTCGATCTCGGCCGATACGGCGTCGGTCAACCGGGGGGACTACTGCATCTCGAAGGCCGGCCTGGCGATGGCGGCGCAGCTCTGGGCCGTGCGCCTCGCGAAGGAGGGCATTTCGGTCGTCGAGGTGCGGCCGGGCCTCATGGCGACCGACATGACGGCGGTTTCGAAGAAGAAGTACGACCAGCTCATCGCAGGGGGCCTCGTGCCGCAGGGGCGCTGGGGCACCGCCGAGGACGTCGGCCTCGCCGTCCGCTCGGTCATCGCCGGGAACCTCCCCTTCTCCACCGGTTCGGTCATCACGGTCGACGGCGGCCTCCACGTCCGGAGGCTCTAAAGGACCGCACCCATGCTCCAAGCCGACACCACCCTGACCCCGGTTTCCCTGCGCGGGGACATCGACCGCCTTTTCGAGCTGTCCGCCAGGAAGGTGTTCGCGCTCGACCGAAGCTGGGACCCCCTCGCCGGGTCCCCTGTGGTCACGGTGGGCGGAAAATATGCGCCTCGCGGCTGGACGGAGTGGACCCAGGGCTTCCAGTTCGGCTCGGCGGTCCTGCAGTTCGCCGCCACGGGCGACAGGCGGGCGCTCGCCATCGGGCGGGCCGGCACGATCCGGCACATGGCAGCCCACGTGAGCAACGTCGGGGTCCACGACCACGGGTTCAATACCGTCTCGACCTACGGCAACCTCTATCACCTCGCGGCCTCCGGCGCCATGGAGGCCGACGAGGGCGAAGTCCGCTTCTACGAGCTCGCTCTCAAGGTCTCGGGCGCGGTGCAGGCGGCGCGGTGGACGGACCTTCCCGGGGGCCTCGGGTACGTCTATTCCTTCAACGGGCCGCATTCGCTCTTCGCCGACACAATCCGCTCCCTGCGAGTCCTCGCGCTCGCCCACCGGCTCGGCCACAGCCTCATGGGCGAGGGCGACCGGAGGATCTCCCTCCTCGGCCGCCTCCTCGTCCACGCCGAGACGACGGCGCGGTTCAACGTCTATTTCGGAGAGGGGCGCGACCTCTACGACGTGCCCGGGCGGGTCGCCCACGAGTCGATCTTCAACCCGAACGACGGCTCCTACCGCTGCCCGAGCACGCAGCAGGGCTTCTCCCCCTTCACCACTTGGACGCGGGGCCTGGCCTGGATCCTCTGCGGCTACGCCGAGCAGCTCGAATTCCTCGATTCGCTGCCCGAGGGAGATCTGAAGGCGCACGGGGGAAAGGCACCCCTCCTCGGCCGATTCCTCAGGGTGGCCCGGGCGACGGCGGATTACTACCTTGCGCAGACGCCCACGGACGGCGTGCCCTACTGGGACACCGGCGCACCGGGCCTCGTGCGGCTCGGCGCCTACCTCGAGCGACCCGCCGACCCCTTCAACGACCACGAGCCGGTCGACAGCTCGGCGGCGGCCATCGCGGCGCAGGGCCTCGTGAGGCTCGGGCGCCATCTGCGCGCCAGGCGCCCATCCGCGGCCGGCGACCGCTACCTCGCTGCCGGGCTCACCATCGCAAGGACGATCTTCAGCGAGCCCTACCTCTCGACCTCGCCGCGGCACCAGGGGCTCCTGCTCCACTCGGTCTATCACCGCCCCAAGGGCTGGGACTGCGTTCCGCCGGGCCGGAAGGTCCCCTGCGGCGAGTCGAGCATGTGGGGCGACTACCATGCCCGGGAGCTTGCGCTGCTGATCAAGCGGATGGCCGAGCGCAAGCCCCACTACACGTTCTTCGGCCTCTAGGGAGCGCGCCATGGTCCCCCCCCTCGCCGATGGCTCCCGCCTGTGCCTCCACACGATGACCACGAAGCCGTGGAGCCTCGAGGAATGCGCCCGCCACTACGCCGACGCCGGCATCAAGGGCATCACCGTCTGGAGGAACATGCTCTCCGAGACACGTCCCGCGGCCGCGGGCGAACTGCTGCGCAGCCACGGCCTGACGGTCGTGTCGCTCTGCCGCGGGGGGTTCTTCCCGGCTGCGTCGGCGGAGGGCCGCGCGAGGGCGATCGACGAGAACCGCAGGTGCGTGGATGAGGCGGCCGCGCTCGGCGCCCCGCTCATCGTGCTTGTCTGCGGCTCCGCACAGGGGCAGCCGCTGGCGCAGTCGCGCGGTCAGATCGCCGACGGCATCGCCGCCGTGCTGCCGCACGCCGCCGCCGCCGGGGTCCGGCTCGCCGTCGAGCCGCTGCACCCCATGTACGCCGCCGACCGTTCGGCCGTGAGCACCCTGGGCCAGGCCCGCGCGATCTGCCGGCAGCTCTCCTCCCCCTGGCTCGGGATCGCAGTCGACGTGTACCACACGTGGTGGGACGACCGGCTTGAGGAAGAGATCCGGGCCTGCGGGCGCGAGGGAACGCTCCTCGCCTTTCACGTCTCCGACTGGCGGACGCCCACCGTCGACCTCCTCGAGGACCGCGGCCTCATGGGAGAGGGATGCATCCCGATCCGGCAGATCCGCGGCTGGGCCGAGGAGGCCGGATTCAGGGGCTTCGTCGAGGTCGAGATCTTCTCGCGCCGGCTCTGGGCGATGGACCAGGCGCGGTACCTCGCGGACATCAAGGCCGCCTATCTCGAGCACACCTGAACAGCATGAAAACGCACACCGTCGGCATCATCATGAACGGCGTCACCGGGCGCATGGGGACAAACCAGCACCTGGTACGCTCGGTGCTCGCCATCCGCGGGCAGGGCGGCGTCCGCCTTGGGAACGGGGACACCATCATGCCCGACCCGATCCTTGTCGGCCGAAACCCTGGAAAACTCAAGGCCCTCGCCGATGCGTACGGTGTCTCGCGCGTCGCCTCATCGCTCGAGGGCGCCCTGGCCGACCCGTTCAACCGGATCTACTTCGACGCCCAGACGACCGACCGCCGCGCCGAGTCGGTCCGCCGGGCGATCGCCGCCGGCAAGGCGATCTACTGCGAGAAGCCGATCGCAGGCGACACGGCCACCGCCGTGGCGCTCTACCGTGAATGCGCGGCCGCGGGGCTAAAGAACGGGGTTGTGCAGGACAAGCTCTGGCTCGGGGGGCTGCGCAAGCTCAGGTCCCTCGTCGAGTCCGGGTTTTTCGGGCGGATGCTCTCCGTGCGCGGGGAATTCGGGTACTGGGTGTTCGAGGGCGACACGCAGCCCGCGCAGCGGCCGTCGTGGAACTACAGGAAGGAGAGCGGCGGCGGCATCGCGATCGACATGCTCTGCCACTGGCGCTACGTGATCGACAACCTCTTCGGGGAGGTCGCCGCCATCTCGTGCACCTGCGCGACGCACATCCCCGAGCGCCGCGACGAGGAGGGCAGGCCCTACGCGTGCACCGCGGACGACGCCTTCTACGCCACGATGCGCACGAGGGAGGGACTTGTCGTCCAGTTCAACAGCTCCTGGTGCACGCGGGTGCGGCGCGACGACCTGCTCACGCTCCACGTCGACGGCACCCGGGGGTCCGCCGTCGCGGGCCTGCGCGACTGCTGGACGCAGTCCGCGGCGGACACGCCTCGGGCCGTTTGGAATCCCGACATCGAGCAGCCGATCAAGTTCTTCGAGGGATGGCGAAAGATGCCCGAGGACCCGTCCCAGGACAATGCCTTCAAGGCGCAGTGGGAGCTCTTCCTGAGGCACGTCGCGGGCGACGAGCCCTTCCGATGGACGCTCCTAGAGGGCGCGAAGGGCGTGCAGCTCGCGGAAAAGGGGCTTGAGTCCTCGGCGAAGGGTGCCTGGGTCGAGGTGGGCCCGCTCGCGTGAGGGGTCCCGCCCAAGCGCGGGTTCAGGGGTGGTTGTAGTCGCCGAGAGTCCGGATCCAGATGTTTCGGAAGCGGACCGGATTTCGGTGCTCCTAAAGGCCGACCACCACCTCGGTCGGATGGGGCGGCCGGTGCGCGCCCAGCGCCTTGTGCGGAACTCCGTTCATACGTCGGCCGAGCCAAAAAACTCGCGGCAGTTGCGCAGGACGACCCGTTCTGGATGACGGTCACGGCGGCCCGCTTCACGAGGACCCCGGCGCCGTCCCAACGCGGCGCCTCGAAGATGATGTCGTAGGTCTGCCATTCGCCCGGCGGCTTGCAGGCGTTCGCGATCGGCGGCAGCTGCCCGTAGAGCGCCCCCGGCCGCGGCGTCCCGCTAGGCGCCCCGCGAGGCGCAGAGGACCGACATGATCGCCTTCTGGACGTGCAGCCGGTTCTCGGCCTCGTCAAAGATGATCGAGCGCGGGTTGTCGAGGACCGCCTGCTCCACCTCCTCCCCCGGATGGGCTGGCAGGCAGTGCATGAAGAGGGCGTCGGGCTTCGCGGCCGCGAAGAGCCGGGCGGTGACGGCAAAGGGCCGCATTCTCGCGGCGCGGGCCGCCGCCTCCTTCTCGTGCCCCATGCTGGCCCAGACGTCCGTGTACACGATGTCGGCGCCCGCAACGGCCTCAAAGGGGTCCGTCGTGAACTGGAAGTCCTCGGAGCGGCCCTCGGCCTTCAGGAGCGCCCGGATTCTCTCCTTGGGCTCGTGTCCCTTCGGGCCGGCCAACGAAACCCTCATGCCGAAGAGGCTCGCACCGAGGATCCACGAATTCGCCATGTTGAAGTTCGTGTCGCCGAGGAAGGCGATCTTGCGGCCCCGGAGCGCCGCAAGCAGGTCCCCGCCCGGTCCGGCCCAGCGCTCGGCCGCCGTGAACGCATCCGCGTAAATCTGGCAGGGGTGGAGGAAGTCCGTGAGCGCATTGATCAGCGGGACCGTGACCACGGCGGCCAGCCGCTCGACCTGGGCGTGCTCGAAGGTGCGGATGATGATCCCGTGGACAAAGCGCGAAAGGACGCGGCCGGTGTCCTCGACGGACTCGCCGCGGCCGAGCTGGATGTCGTTCGTGTTAAGGAAGAGCGGATGCCCGCCTAACTCATTGATCCCGACCTCAAAGGAGACGCGGGTGCGGGTGCTCGACTTGGAGAAGATCATGGCCCACGTCTGGCCCGAAAGCACGGGGCGGGAGCCCGTCCCGCGCGTCCTCTTGAATTCGCGGGCAAGCGCGAACACCTCGCCCAACTCATTGGGTCCCAGGTCGGTCTCTTTGAGGAAGTGCTTCATCGACGGAAGCGTAAAGATCTAGGGGATTAGGGGGGCCCCGACGAGAGGAAAGTGGGCGATCCACGGGGGCCGTTGCGCCCGAGCGGGTCAATCTGGCGCCGTTCCGGCGGCGCCCGTCAGCCCTCCGGCGCCTTCCTGGAAGCCGGCCTCAGGGCCCTGCACGGCCCGCGAACCACCCCGGCCAGATCCGAACGCACCGCCCGCTCGATGAGCGCGCTCAATTCGGTCCGCTCGAGGATCGCACGGGCCATCAGCTTCCTAAAGAGCGGGCGCGGCAGTCTGATGCGGACGCTGCAAACGTAGGAGGGCATCCGAATATCGTTAATAACCGTTATTAACAGTCAACAGCTATTTCCCCCTCTCCTGCTTGGATTTGCCTGGAAAATAACCCACGATCCCGGGATGCCCAAACGAGGGAGATCCTACGTCAACCAGAGCGTTTCGTTTCCGCCGGGTCTCCTGGCCGAGGCACGGGTGCGCGCCGGAAGGCTGGGCCTCTCCTTCAGCGCCTATGTCCAGAAGTGCCTCGAGCGTGACCTGGCCGAGCGCGGCGCGATCACCTTCGTCGAAATGGACACCCGGACCCAGGCCGCGGCGGAGCCGCCCCAGTCCCTGCCCGCGGCGCAGAGGCCCCGCAGGCCGCGCAAATAGGGGCGCCGGCCCTAGCGTCCGCCCAGGACGTCCCTGAAAATGGAGACGGAACGGGCCAGTTCCTCGGCGGACGCATTGAGCGGCGGAAGCAGGCGGATGACGTTCACGCCGGCCGGCGCCGTCAGCAGGCCCCGCTCGCGCAGCGCCGCCAGCGTGGGAGCCGAGTCTAAAGCCATCTGGACGCCGACCATGAATCCCCTGCCGCGGACCTCAAGGACCTGCTTCGGGAAGTCCGCCGCCATCGTTTCAAGCTCCTTGATCCAGGGAACGCTCTCCCGGGCGACGTGCCCCAGGAGCCCCTCGCCCTCAATCACATCAAGGACCGCAAGCGCGGCCGCACACGCGAGGGGCGTGCCGCCGAAGGTCGACCCGTGCATGCCCGGCTGGAAGAGGCCCGCGGCCCGCTCCCCGACCCAGACCGCCCCGATCGGGAAGCCTCCGGCGAGGCCCTTGGCCATGGCAATCGCATCCGCGCGGACGCCCGCGTGCTCAAAGGCAAAGAACCTCCCGGTCCTGCCGGCGCCGCACTGGACCTCGTCGAGGAGCAGCAGCAGTCCGCACTCGTCGCAGAGCCGGCGCAGCCCCTGGAGAAACTCCGGCTTGCAGGGATTCACCCCCCCGTCCCCCTGGATCGACTCCACGAGGATGGCGGTCGTATCGGCATCGACGAGGTTCGCGAAGCTCTCGAGGTCGTTCAGCTCGCCAAACACGAACCCGGGCACGAGCGGACGGAATCCCCTCTGGACGGACTCCTTCGGGGTCGCGCTCATCCCGCCGAACATCCGTCCGTGGAACCCGTTCTTTGCGCAAACGACCTTGATGCACCGGCCCTCGACGCCGGACTTCCGGACGCCGTGAAGGCGGGAGAGCTTGATCAGCGCCTCGTCCGCCTCGCCGCCGCTGTTGCAGAAGAAGACGCGCCCGGGCCCCGCGAACCCGACCAGCCTGCGGGCGAGCTCGCCCTGATTCGAATTGCGGAAGAGGTTGCTCACATGGACGAGCTCAGCCGCCTGGCGCTGGACCGCCGCAACCCAGCGCGGGTGGCAGTGGCCGAGCGAGCTCACGGCGATGCCCGACGAGAAGTCGAGATAGGCCCGGCCCTGGTCGTCCCAGACCGTGGTGCCGAGCCCGCGGACGAGCGTCAGCGGCGGCCGCGCGTAGTTCCTGAGGACATAGGAATCGTACAATTCCGCGGCGCTCGTGCGGACATGAGAGGCGATCTCAGCCATGGACGATCTCCGTTCCGATCCCCTTGTCCGTGAAGATCTCAAGCAGAAGGCTGTGGGCCAGGCGCCCGTCGATGAAATGCACCCTCTGGACGCCCTCCTGGAGGGCCCTGACGGCGCTCGCGACCTTCGGGCGCATGCCCTTGTCGATGACGCCCGTCTTCCGGAGGTCATCGACCTGGCTGATCTTGAGGGTAGAGATGAGCGTCGCGGCGTCGGGCGGCGCCGAAAGGAGACCGGGGACGTCGCTCATGTAGAAGAGCCTGCGGGCCCGGAGGGCGCTCGCCACCCGCCCCGCGACCACGTCCGCATTCACGTTGTAAGGCTTCCCGTCATAGCCCTCGGCGACCGGCGAAATCACGGGCACAAACCCGTCGGCGATCTCCTTCTTGATGAGCTTCACCTTCACCTCGGTCACCTCGCCCACGAAGCCCAGGTCGATCGCGTTGCCCTCCTCGTCGGTCTCCAGCTTCTGGCAGACGAGGACCGTGTCCCCGGGAAGGCCCTTCGGCTTCGCTTTCGCCGCCGAAAGGGCCTCGCACACGTCGCGGTTCACGATTTCGTCGAGCGTCTTCTTGACGATCGCAATCGTCGCCTCGTCGGTCACCCGCAGGCCCTTCACGAAATTCGCCTTCAATCCCGACTCCTCCATCGCCCTTGTGATCGCCTTGCCGCCGCCGTGGACGACCACGACGTTGATCCCGACCGCGGAGAGAAACGCGATGTCGTAGGTGACGCGCGCCCTCACGGTCGGGTCCGGATCATCCATGAAGCTGCCTCCGTATTTCACGACGAAGGTCGAGCCCCGGAAATCCTGGATGTAGGGAAGCGCTTCCAGGAGGACCTTCGCCTTCGCGGTGACCTCGGCCACATTCGAATCAATGCTCACGGGACCCGCGCCTTCGGTGGGTGGTTCAGGAATGTCGATTGTGTGTGCACGCGTGTCGAAGCCGACGGCATGATGCTTACAACAGCGTTGCCTTCCATTTCCACAACAATTTGACGGGGCCCGGAAAAAATCGGCTTCACTCCGCGGCCCCGCGCCCACACTCATCAGTGCATGTCCAGCACACAGATGGTCTTCCCAGACCGTGCATCGCACCGGGCCTGGCTGAAAACGCAGTCGGATTTGCCCGCCGGATTCCGCGTCGGCGTGACCCGATTCGGTTTCACGCCGGTCGAGGCGCCCAAGCCCGCGAGGATGACCGTGACCCTTATCGCCCTCGATCGGCCGAGCCCCGACTTTGCCGCGGTCTTCACCCGGAACGCCTTTCCCGGCGCCCCCGTGACGGTCGGGCGCCGCCGGCTCCAGGAGCCGGCGCTCGCGGCGATCGTCATCAACAACAAGATCTCCAACGTGTGCGCGCCCTCGGGCGTGGCGTCGGCCGAGCGGATCTGCGCCGAGGCTGCGGCGCTCCTCGGGGTTTCGCCCGGCGCGGTGCTGCCCAGCTCGACCGGCGTCATCGGATGGAGCCTGCCGGTCGGCGCGATGGTCGCGTCGCTTCCAGCCGCGGTGGCGGCGCTGGAGGGCGGATCGGTGATGCCGGCCGCAGAGGGGATCGTCACGACGGACCTCTACCCCAAGGTCCGGCGAGCCGCGGTCGCCGGGGGCTCGATTGTCGGGATCGCGAAGGGGGCGGGCATGATCGAGCCCAACATGGCCACCATGCTCGTGTACCTCCTCACCGACCTCTCGGTCCCGAGGGGCGAGCTCCGGCGGATGCTCAAGGCGGCGGTCGAGCCCTCCTTCAACTCGATCAGCGTCGACAGCGACACGAGCACCTCAGACACCGTGGCGCTCGTCTCGTCTGGGAGGACCCCCTGCCCAGACTTGGGTGAATTCGAGGACGCGCTCGGCCGCGTGTGCCGGGATCTGGCCGAGGACGTCGTCCGCAACGGGGAGGGCGTCCGCCACGTGATCCGGGTCCGGGTCGTGAACGCCGTCGACTTCGCCTCCGCCCGGGCGCTGGGCAAGGCCGTCGTCAACGCGCCCCTTTTCAAGTGCGCGGTGGCCGGCAACGACCCCAACGTCGGGCGCCTCGTGCAGGCGATCGGCAAGCATGTCGGGGCGCACTGCCCGGATACGGACCTGTCCCGGATGCGCATGGCGCTCGGCGGCGTGGAGATCTTTGCCGGCGGGGCGTTCAGGCTCGACCCCTCGAAGGAGGCCGCGCTCGTCGCGCACATGCGCCAGGCCGAGCTCTACGCGAGCGCCCCTCCAAAGGACGGCGTCTTCACGCCCCCGGTCGACTTCCCGGCGCACGAGCGCTGCGTCATGATCGAGGTCGACTTCGGGCACGCGGGCGGAGCCTCCGCGGTCGTCCTCGGCTCGGACCTGACCCACGAGTACGTGAGCGAAAACGCCGACTACCGGAGCTAGCGGGCCCGTTCAGCGCAGCCCGGCCGTCTCTTCGAACCCGTACCAGAGGTTCATGCTCTGGATCGCCTGGCCCGCCGTCCCCTTCACGAGGTTGTCCTCGGCCGAGGTGATGACGAAGTTGCCGGTGCGCGGGTCAAGGACCGCCGACATGTCGACCCGGTTGGTACCCACGACGTGCGCGGTGTCCGGCGTCTCCCCCGTCGGGAGGATCTGGACGAAGGGCGCGCCGGCATAGGCCCTCCGCCACGCCAAGTAGAGCGTCTCGATCGTCGCCCCGGGCGCGGCCGGAACGGTGATGGTCGTGGCGATGCCGTAGCGCATGGGCGCCAGGTGCGGGTTGAACTGGATCACGGTCTTCGCCCCGGTGTGGAGCTCGAGCTGCTCCTCGATCTCGGAGAGATGCCGGTGCCTGACGAGACCGTAGGCCTTCGCGCTCTCGTTGCGCTCCACGTAGAGGTAGGCCTCCTCGACCTTGCGGCCCGCGCCGCTGACGCCGCTGAAGCTGTTGACCACGATGTGCTCGCGGGTGACGACGCCGTCCTTCAGGAGCGGGACGAGCGGGACGAGGATGCTGGTCGGGTAGCATCCGGGAGAGGCCACGATTTTCGCGCCGTCCTTCCACGAGGGGGGCGTCAATTCCGGCAGCACATACCGGGCGAAGGGCAGGAGCTCCGGGGCGTGGTGCTTTCCATAGTACTTTTCATACGTCGCCAGGTCGGAGACCCGGAAGTCCGCGGAGAGGTCGATCACCCTCTTGCCGGCGCCGACCAGGGCCCGGGCGTATTCCGCCGCCGCCCCGTGCGGCAGCGCGAGGAAAAAGAGCGGCACGTCACCCGCCGCCAGCGCCGCCGGATCCGAGGCCACAAACCTGATCCCGCGGTCGATGCCCCTCACGGCGGGGATCACCTGGGAGAGCGCCTTTCCGGCGTGGGTCCTCGAGGTCACGCACGCGAGCTCAACCCGGGGGTGACCCAGGAGCAGCTTCACGAGCGTTTCGCCCGCATAACCCGACGCGCCTACGATGCCGACCTTCATGGGAAACGAACAATCAAATTGGATGAATCGAAACTCCAGAAATAAATGAAAAAGCCGCCGACCGGCAAGCGGTGGCGGCTTCGCAAAGGGACCGAATGCGCCTTTAGCGCTTCGAGAACTGGAACCGCTTGCGCGCGCCCGGCTGGCCGGCCTTCTTGCGTTCCTTCTCCCGGGGGTCGCGGCGGATGTGGCCGGCCTTCTTCAGGGCGGGCCTGAGCTCGGCGTTCATCTTCTGGAGCGCCCGGGCGATGCCGTGCGCGACCGCGCCGGCCTGGCCGGCGACGCCGCCCCCGGAGACGTTCGCCGTCACGTCGATCTTCTCGCGGAGGTCGACCGTCTGGAGCGGGGCGTAGGCCTGCTTGGCAAAATTGTCGTGGGAGAAATAGCTGTCGAATCCGCGTCCGTTGACGGTCAGCTTGCCGCTGCCGTCCGCGATGCGCACGCGGGCCGTGGACGTCTTGCGGCGCCCGGTTCCTGTGAAGATGCTGGCGGGAGTGCTCATGTTCAGACTGAGATCTTGATCGGGTTGTTGGCCTCGTGGGGGTGCTTCGTGCCGGCGAAGACGCGCAGCTTCGTCAGCATCTTGGCCGCAAGGCGGTTCTTGGGAAGCATTCCCTTGACCGCGTGCATGATGACGAATTCGGGGCGTTTCTCGCGCATCTGCTTCTGGCTGCGGAAGCGCTCGCCGCCGACGAAGCCCGAAAACGCCATGTACTCGTTCAGGTCCTCCTTCTTGCCGGTCAGGACGACCTTCTCGGCGTTGAGGACGACGACGTAGTCACCCGTGTCGACGTGGGCCGTGTAGGTCACCTTGTTGCGGCCCCGGATGATGTTGGCGAGCTTGACTGCGAGACGGCCGAGCACCTGCCCATCGGCATCAACGAGATACCACTTGGGTTGTACTGTCTCCTTCTTCGCGAGATACGTTTTCATGGGAAAAGGGGGTAAGACCATTGATTACGGGGGGGGGTGTCAACCCCTGTTTTGAATCTTGGTTCCAGGCTGGAATTTGCAACGATGCCCCCAATGAATCACCGCAACGCTCTCGCATGGGCGGGGATCCTCGGCGCCTCCGGCGTCGTCCTGGGCGCCTTTGGGGCCCATGCCCTTAGGGAGGTTCTTGAAAAATCAGGAACCCGCGACGTCTGGGAGACCGCGTCCAAGTACCAGATTCTGCATGCCGCCGCCCTTCTGGGGTTTGCGGGATGGCTCCGCGCGCTGGCGAAGCCTCCCGGAAGGTGCGCCGCCTGGGCCGTCCGCCTGTGGGTCGCGGGCACGCTCCTTTTTTCGGGCTCCCTCTACGCCCTGGCCCTCGGCGGCCCCCGCTGGCTTGGGCCGGTGACGCCCCTCGGCGGCCTGGCCCTGATCTCGGGCTGGGTGCTCGCCGCGGCGGCGGCCGTCGCGGACTGACCCCTCCCGTCCATGACGCCACCCGACGGCCCTCCCCCCCTCCCCGAGGAGCTCCGCGCGATGCTCGCGGCGGTCCGCCGCGTCGGCAGGCCCCGGCTCGTCGGCGGGGGCGTGCGCGACTGGCTTCTCGGGAGGCCGACCCACGATTTTGACATCGAGGTCGGCGGCGTCGGCTTTGAGCCGCTCAGGCGCGAGCTCGCGCCCTTCGGGGCGACCGACATCGTCGGCAGGAGCTTCGGCGTGATCAAGGTGCGCGGGCCCGGGGGCGAAGAATACGATTTCAGCCTGCCGCGCAGGGAGTCGAAGACCGGCGCCGGCCACCGCGGATTCGCGGTCGCCCCCGACCCGGCGCTCAGCGACGCCGACGCGGCGGCCCGGCGCGACTTCACGGTGAACTCGATCGCGGTCGACCCCTTCACGGGCTCCGTGATCGACCCCTTCAACGGAAGGGGCGACCTCGAGGCCCGGGTCCTGCGCCACACGGGTCCCGCATTCACGGACGACCCGCTGCGGGTCCTGCGCGCATTCCAGCTCGCGGCGCGCCTCGATTTCAGCCTGGCGCCCGAGACGGCCGAGCTCTGCCGCACGATGATCGCGTCCTACGCCGAGCTTCCGCCGGAGCGGGTCTGGGGTGAATGGGACAAATGGGCGGCCAAGTCCGTCCGGCCCTCGCGGGGGATCGAGGTCCTCGAGGAGACCGGCTGGATCCGCCATTTCCCCGAGGTCGCCGCACTGCGCGGGACGCCGCAGGAGCCCGACTGGCACCCCGAGGGCGATGTCCTCACCCACACGGCCCATTGCCTCGACGCCCTCGCCTCGCTCGCGGAATGGGAGGCCTCCCTCCCCGCCCGCCGCAGGATGCTCTCCCTGGCCGTCCTCGCCCATGACTTCGGCAAGCCCCAGACGACCGAGCAGGCGGACCGCAGGGGAAAGCTGCGCTGGGTGAGCCCGGGGCACGAATCGGCGGGCGGCCCCCTTTCGGACGCGTTTCTCCGCAGGATCGGGGCCCCCCTTGACCTCGATCAGCCGGTCCGGGCGCTTGTCGTCAACCACCTTGCCCACCACCACGGCGGAAACGACTTCACGGACGCGCAGGTCCGCAGGCTCGCCCGGAAGCTCGCGCCGGCGACGATCGACGACCTCGCCCTCGTCATGGTCTCCGACGCCCGGGGCCGCCCGCCGCTCCCCTCGGACGACATCCTTGAGCGGATCGCGCGCCTGAAGGCCCGTGCCACGGCCCTTGCACTCGAGGCGGCGGCCCCGAAGCCCATCCTCCTGGGGCGCCATCTCCTGGCCTTGGGCCGCAAGCCCGGCCCCGAATTCAAGCCGCTTCTCGCCGCGGCCTTCGAGGCCCAGCTCGACGGCGCTTTTGCCGACGAGAAGGGCGCGATCGCCTGGCTCCGGGAGCACGCGCGATGATCGCCGCCTTTCAATGGGACCTCGCCCGCCAGGTGGAGCGGCTCGATTGGCTCCTCGCCCAGCTCCCGCGCTATGCCGGCTGGGGATACAGGGAGCTCTACCTCCACATCGAGGATTCGGTTGAATTTCCGAGCCTTCCCGGCGTCGCCCGCCGGGACGCCTACACGAGGAGCCAGTTCGGACGCCTCGTGGGCGAGGCTTCGCGGCAGGGGATCGGCGTCGTCCCGATCATCAACCTCCTCGGGCACACCCAGTACCTGATCAAGGTGCCGGAGCTGCGCGAATTGAACGAGCTTCTGGCACCCGACGGGTCGCCGCTCGAGCGCGGCCAGGTATGCCCCCTCCACCCGAGGATGCTCGAGGTGGCCGACGCCCTGATCGGCGACATGGCCCCCTTCTGCACGGCCGGCAAGGTCCATGTGGGCCTGGACGAGTCCTTCAGCCTCGGCCGCCATCCCCTGTCGGTCGCCGAGATCGCGGACGCGGGCCTGGGGGCCCATTTCGGCCGCTACGTGCAAAGGCTCTACCGCGTGGCACAGGGCCGCGGCCTGCGGCTCGGGATCTGGGCTGACATGCCGGCCCTGATTCCCGAGGCCATCGGCCATCTGCCCCCCGGGATCATCGCCTACGACTGGTACTACTACCCGTTTGGCCGCCGTCCCCGCCTCGAATTGCGCAATTTCGCCGAATACGACCTCGTGCCCGCACTCAGGGCCCGGGGGATCGAATACTGGGGCTGCCCCATGAATGGCTCCTTCCGCCACGAGCCCCTTCCCGTGTTTGGCGAGAGGCTCGCAAACGCGCGCGACTGGTGGCGCCGTTGCGGGGCCGTGGGAGCCGGCGGCCTTCTCCTCACCTCCTGGGAGCCGAGCCGCCTGGCGATCGAGATGACGACCGTGGTCGACGCGGCCGCAGCCTGCCTCTGGCTTGACCCTGAGATCGAGGACATCCCCGGAATGCTCGCAAAGGGCTTCGAGCGGGTGTTCGGTGGCTCCGAGGGCCGCGAGCGCGCCCGGGAGGCGCTCGCCTGCGACGCCCGCGCCTTTGCCGGCCACTCCCGGTGGGAAATCAACGACCGGTGGGACGGGTGCGCCCCGACCCGGGGCGTCGCCCGGTTCGAGGAGGAGCGCGCCTTCTTCGGCCGGCTCGCCCGCCGCGATCCGCCGCTTCCCAAGCCCTTCCGCTTGAGCGTCCAATTCCGCCGCTATCTGGCCGAGCGGGACATCTACGTGCGTTCCGCGGCGGCCGCGACGCTCGCCCTGCGACGACGGCTGGCCCGCCGCGGCCCGGACGACCCCCTGGTGTCGAAGGGGCTGGCGCGGATGCTCCGCCACGCGGACGAATTCGCGGCGACCGCGAAGGCGGGCCGGCGAGCCGCCCGCGACCTCTGGCGCCTCACCCGCGACCGCCGGGTGTCGGGGCCAAACGAGCGCATCGTCGCTCTCGATTCCGTCCGGATCCGCGCCCTTCGGCGCTGGATCGCGCGCTGCCTCGCCGATCCGCGCAGGCTGTTTGCCCCATCCCCGGTCTGCGGTGCGTGGCACCTGCGCTTCGACGTCCTCCTGGACCGTCCCGCCCTGCAAAGGGTGGTCGTCGAGCGCCGCGGTCCGGACGGCATGTGGAAGGCGATCCGCGCCCGCACCCTGATCGAATTTCGCGCCGCGGCCGCCCGGCCCCGGGCGCGCCTGCGCAGGGAGATGAGCGTCCCCGTGGAGGGACCGGAGGCCCCCCTTCGCATTGCGGCGAGGGGCCTCGGCCGCTTCGGAGTTTCCCAGGTGGAGCTTACGGACGGCGTCCAGGTGAGGCTGGCCCGAGGCTGGTCGGCCAGGCGGCCAAGATATATCGGGAAGAACCCGCCCCGGAGCGGGTTCCCCAGGCTCGACTGGGAGCGCAACACGGGCCTTATCACGCTGCGCTTCGGCGGTTGATCCCAGGCTCGGCAAAATACTATGAAGCCAATCCCGGGATCCTGTTTATGCGGTGAGGTCGCCTTCGAGGTAACCGGGGCTCCATTGAGATTTATCTATTGCCACTGCCGTTCATGCCAAAAATCGAGTGGGTCCGTTCATGCCGCCAACCTGGCGTTCCCCAAAGATTCGTTGAAATGGACACGGGGCGAGACCTTCATCGAACTCTTTGTCGATACGAAGGAGAACCCGGGTTTCCCTCGTTGCTTTTGCAGGAGTTGCGGTTCACCCGTGCCAAAGTTGAGCCGCAATCGGCAGCTCTGGGTTGTGCCGAGCGGAACATTGGATGCGGATCCAGGAATGAGGCCCCAGGCGAACATTTACTGGGCGGAGCACGCACCCTGGTATGTTTCGGCCGATCAAATTGCCAAAAACGAGGGTTCATTGATGCCGAAACCATCGCCGGAACCGACCCCCGCGCCAGGCGCGCCTCCAGCCGGGCAGGAGCCGCGCCTTCCCTAATGCCGTTCATTTCAGCGCTCCAAAGGGCGGCCCCTGGAGACGCAACAAACAAAATGGCCCGGCTAAAAAGCCGGGCCATTGATTGAGAACTAGGCTGTCAGGACAGCGTTAGAAGCTGTACTTGCAGTCGACGTAGAACATCCGGCCGATGGCGCCGTCGTAGGTGCCAACGTCCGCATTGGTCGACCCTCCGAACGCATTGATGGCGGTCGGAGGTTGCATATCGGCGATGTTGTTGCAGCCGAGCGTCACCTTCAGCCCGTCGAGCCACTTGCTGGCGTGGAGGTGGTTGAAGCTATAGCTCACGCCGACGTCGAACGACGTGAACGAGGCGACGCTTTCGAAGCCGTACTGGTTGTCGCCGCCCACACCGATGTCCTGGACGCTGGAGACGTAGGTCATGGCGATGAAGGCATCGACGCCCGCATTGTTGTAATCAAGCGTCGTGTGCGTGCGCCATTTCGGAACGGTGCCCGCATTCGTGGAGGCGTAGCCCGCGTACTGGTAGTAGGGCTCCGTCGGAATCAGCTCTTCCTCGTAGCTGTTGTACCAGGTCCAGACCGACGAGATGTCGAACCGGCCGATGCCGACGACCTTCTTCGTGTATTCGATGTCGATATCGGTGCTGTTGATCTTGTCGCCCGAGAGGTTGACGTTGTTCTCGATGACGTAGATCGACTGCGGCGAGTGGTTGCTGATGCCGCCGGGGCCGCTCGGGGTCGGGCCCGTAGGCGTGTTGTAATGCACCTCATTGATGTACGGGGATGCCGTTCCGAGAAGCTCGACGCTCTGGATGATGCTGTTCGCCGGGACGGACCCGACGATGGCCTTCATGTCGATCTGCGAGTAATCGACCGTGACCGAAAGGCCGTCGACAATCTTGGGCGTATAGACGAATCCGGCTGACCAGGTCTTGGCCGTCGTGGGCTTCAAGTCCGGATTCGAGCCGCCGGTCTGCTGGAATTGGGCCGTCTTTGTACCGCCGCTTGCGGTCGTGTAGGTGATGTCTGTCGTCGATCCGGAGCTCACGGGTCCGTAGAGGGCGTAGAGCTGGGGAGCGATGAACGACTTGCCGGCGGAGGCGCGGATCTTGAACTGGTCGTCGATCGGCGCCCAGCTCGCGTTGACCTGGGGATCGGTGCTCGCTCCGACATTGCCGCTGTAATCGTCATAGCGGACCGCGCCGTCGAGATTGATCGCATGGGCGCCCGTGATATTCTCCTTTGCACTCGTCACCGGAACGCTCACTTCGCCAAAATACGAGATGAAGTCGCGGGCCGCGCTGAAGTTCTGGAACGTCGTCGCGTTGTCCCATCCGATCGTTGTCCCGGTCGAATTGGGCAAGCTGTTGATGTCGGGAACGGCCGAAAGTCCCTCGCGGACGTATTCCATGCCCGCGGCAATGCCGAGCTTGCCGGCAGGAAGGTCAAACGGGGTGCCGTCGACCTTGAAGTCAAACGAGTTGAGCGTGCTCACCATGTCCACGAACGCGGTGCCCACGACGCCGTTGAAGGCGCTCGGAGGGTTGTTGACCGCGAACGGGTTGATCTGGCCGTCGGCCCAGGCTGCGAGCAGGTTGGATGTGTCCCAGAGTCCGGGGTTCGTGTAGTGGTCGTCATACCGGTCGATGTTTGCGGCCATCTCCCAGTGCATGTCGTTCGGCAGGTCGCCGCGGAAACCGCCCACCACGCGGAAGAGCGTGGAATCGTTGATGTACTGGCGCGGGTACTGCAGGTAACGCTGGCGGACCAGGATCTCCTCGCCGCTGCCGTCACCGTTGCCGGGCCCCGACTCGGGCTGCGACTGGTTCTGGTCGAGGAAGGCCGTCGAGAACGGATTGCCAGCCACCGTGGACGGAACATACGAGACGCCCGCCGGCGGGGGGGAGCTCGGGAAGCCGAGCACGTTGACGTCGACCCACGGATCCTCAAGGTAGGGAACGAGCGGCTGGGCGTTCAACTGGGAGAGGGTCTTCGTGTTGGCCGTCAGGATGTTTCCAAATCCCTCAAGCGTGTTGCCGGCGATCTTGTGGTCGAAGTTCACCATGGCGCTGTAGCGCTTCAGGGAGCCGATCAGCGTCTCGTAGTTGGCCAGGTTGAAGTGGTCGAGCGCCTGGGTGGACGTGAGCGGAACATAGGTCCCGTTGGCCACCAGCTGCTGGATCGTAGCTGCGCCTGCAGGGGGCGCCCCGAGTCCGGGAGCCAGGACGTAGAAATTATCCGAACCGCTCAGATTGTCGTAGACTTCAAGCGAACCCGGATAGGTGTAGGTGTTGTAGTAGGGGTTCGTGTAGGAACGTTGGGAGAACATGATCGTGTCATGCTGGGCGTAGTCCGCGGATACCGTGATGCTGGTCTTGTCGTTCGAGACGCCACCAACGATGTAGCCCGAGCGCTCCGCATAGTGGCCGGCGTCGCGGCTGAAGCCGTAGTGGCTGCCCACCTCCCAGCCGTTGTAATCCTTCTTCAGGATGATGTTGATCACGCCGCCGACCGCATCGGAACCATAAATGGCCGAGGCGCCGTCTTGCAGGATCTCGATGTGGTCAATCGCCGCGGGCGGGATCATGTTCAGGTCCACGAACTCGTAGCCGCCCTGGCTTTCCGCCGGGTCATTGGCCACGCGCCGACCGTCCAGGAGGACGAGCGTCGGCAGGCCCTTGATGGTCAACTGCGCGCCGCCCTGGGTGGTGTTAGACGACGTCGTCGCATTTTCCTGGCCGATGCCGCTGATGTTTGGCGCCACCTTGCGCAGGAGATCCAGGGTGTCGGCTGCGACGCCCGAATCCTCCATGACCTTGAAGTCAACGGTCGCAACCGGAATCGCCAGAGCGTCTGCCGCCTGGGGAATGTTTGAACCGGTGACGACGACTTTCTCTAATACCTCGGGTGCAGCCGTGGAGACGGCGGAGTTATCAGTGCTCGTAGTAGCCTGGGCATAGCCCATGGACGATATGAAGACTGGTGCTGCGATCAGTGACAGCACAGCCATCAACTTCCGAAGACGGAGGTCTTTCATTGCTTGTTGTAGTTAATGTTGTTGTGTTAAGCCAACCCTGGCGACCCATGCCGCTTTTTGCTAGAGGGCACAGAAAGTGGACACTCTGACAAATTGCAACCCCATTTTAACGTGAGTGTAACGCAAATTAGCATCCGTTATTGCACACCGGATGCTGATGAGCGCCCCCAAAACCAGCGAATCATGATGGAGTTCCGGGAGAGGACCTCCGGCTTGGCCTTGATAATCTAAAGAGGACATTGTAGCGTCTTCCCCCTGTTCCTTGACCGCGCATGTCCGTATTTTCGGGGGTGTTCTGGATTCTACCCTTGGTTGGCGTGCGTCGCTGCCTGTCGAGAGCCGAAGGACTCTCGTAAATCTCCCTTCGAAAAAACAAACGGCACACACGAAGAAATGCCTCTGGCAGCCTAATTAAGGCAGCCACGTAGTACCGGCGACACCTGCTAGCCGAGTACTGCGACGACAGCAGGAATAGCGCGCGGAGCGACCCGCGGTTTGCGCGCCGTACCTTCATCCGGGGGTTGGCCTGGGCTTAAGCGCGCGTTTACGCATAACCTGGGCGAGACCAATGTGACGCTATGCAGGTAGACGCGGCGCGCAAAGGCCTGGGGCACCCGGGTTCAAATCCCGGCACCTCCACCATTTTTATTTATTGATAGTAAGGTTATTATACCACTTTCAACCAATCGCGAGAGCCCCCAAGGGCTCAATCTGCGGACTGCGGCGCGAATTCAAGAGGGCCTTGACCTGCTCGGCATTTGCACGACACTAGAAACATGAAGACCAAGTGGATCGCTTCGCGTGAGTTTTCGGCGAGCCCGGGCCGTGCGCTTGCCGCTGTCAGCAAGGCCGGTCGGGTTTTGGTAACCGCCAACGGAAAGCCGAAGGCTATCATGATCCCGACATCCGAGGGCACGTTTGCTTCCGATTTGGAGCTGCTAGACCGCGTAGACTTGGCGCGAGCGATCGCCGCCATCAGGGCGGAAGCCGTCACCAACGGAACCGATGTTTTTTCGATGAAGGAAATCGACGCTGAGGTCGCTGCCGTACGGGCCGCCCGAAAAAGTCGATGAGGTGCTGGGTCATCGACACAAATGTGGTCGTGTCGGGCCTTCTGAGTGCGAATGGTCCGTGTGCCCGAATCCTGGAGGCCGTCATGGAAGGACGCGTTAAGCTGGTCTACGACGCGCGAATCCTGGCCGAATACCGCGATGTGCTCTGCCGACCGCGTCTCAAGCTGAAGCCGGCCCAAGTCATGCATTTCCTCGGAGCTTTGGGTGGGCAGATGTCGGTGATACCGGAACGACTCTCCGCAGTCGGACCGGATCCTGATGACATGGTTTTTATCGAAGTAGCCCTCGCTGTGCCCGACAGAACCATTGTGACCGGAAATCTTGCAGACTTCCCAAGCGAGATTCTGAATGGCGCGCGATTGCTTACGCCGGTTCAGGCCCTCGCAGAGCTAAGCCGCTAGAGGCTCTGGAGCGCCAAACATCTACCCAGATTTACTGCTGAACAATTCCTTGGATGACTTAGATTCATCGAACAATTCCAAGCCCGCCGAAAATGAGCATGCCGACAAAAACTTCTGGTAAATTAGGGAAACGAGCCCTGTGGTGCGTCTTGGGTCTCATGGCCCTCTCCGTATTCATATTCGTAGACCTTCCCTTGCTCAACCCGGCCAATAAGTATGGCGCATTTCTGGCAAGCAAATGGCGGATTCTACTCCCTCATATGATCTGCGGGATCACGGCTCTGCTGGTCGGGCCCCTGCAGTTCTCTACCCGCCTTCGGCAGCGAAACCTAAGCCTTCACAGGGTCCTCGGGAAAATCTATGTAGGCGCCGTGTTGGTGGGAGCGCTCTTCGGATATGCGTTGGTCTACGGTTTATCGTCCCCGTTTGAAGTCTCCGTGGATGTGCTGGCAACCCTTTGGATCATTACCACGCTCGCGGCATTCATTACCGCCAGGAACCACCACATCGCGCAGCACCGCCAATGGATGACGCGTTCGTATTCGGTGACCTTTTTCTTCGTGGCAGATCGAATCCCATTTGAGTTTCCATCGTTTCATCCCAGCGAGGCTGCCAATGTGTGCCTGATCCTCACATTGTGCGTCGTCGCTATACTTCTGCCGGATATTGCTTTCACTTGGAGCGAGCTGACTTCAAAACGTGCAGATTCCCGCGCCTGAGCGTTTGAATTTCGCCCTGCGAAGCCCAAATGCCTGACGGGGCACCAGAAACCATAAGACAATTTTAAGACATTCCCGAGGAGAAACCGGCGCCCGTCTCAACAAGAACTGCCGTTTCCCGGGCCGGTCTCAGGAAATAACCGGGATCAAATCCCGGCATCTCTCCACCAATTTGCGTGGTAGGCCTTGCAAGGGGCCCTCCTAGGGCTAGGCTAGGGCTTGATGACGCCTGTGGCCACCAAGCGACGCCTTCATGACGCTGATTCGCGTTCAAAGGATTGGCTTTCGCGGTCCCACCAAGAGAGGCTGGCCGCGGTGGAGGCGATTCGCCTCACCACTCCGGATTCATCCCATGCTCAACAAGCATTTCCAAGATTTTCTCGGATTACTCGAAAAGCATCACGTTGAGTATGTGATAGTCGGCGGGTATGCCGTTGGGGTCCACGGCTTTCCCCGCTATACGGGAGACATGGATGTTTTTGTGGCTATCAGCGCTGAAAACGCCGGCCGCCTTGTCGACGTTTTTAACGAATTTGGTTTCACATCTCTTGGTCTCAAGCCCAGCGATTTTCTAGAGCCCGATACGGTGGTTGAGGTCGGACGGGAGCCCATGAAAATACAGGTCCTCACGGGCATCGACGGAGTTTCCTTTGAAAAGTGCCGTTCCGACCGGATGGTAGTGAACCTATCCGGGTTACAGGTCCCTTTCATCGGATTTGAATCTCTCTTGGCCAACAAGGCCGCTTCTCCCCGGAGCAAGGATCGGATTGATCTAGAGGAGCTCACCCGTCTGCGGGATTTGCAGAAGCAGCGGGAATTTGAACGCGAGATAGAATAACAATCTTTGTTCGGAGGTATCAGACGCGGGCCCGACAAGCTGCCGCACCTGATCGCAGTCGCCAAAGAAAAGAAACTCAGCCAGCATAAACGAATAGTGGGATGACTGCGGACAACGTGCGGACGATTCCGAGGGAGAAAGGGCCCGCCGTCTCAATAAGAGCCCTCAGCCACCGGGCTAGTCTCAGCCTATAGCGGATTCAAATCCCGGCACCTCCACCATTTTTGTCGCCTGAAGCCAGGCGCAAAGGTATGTACAAAGACCGGTAAGAACCCATTTTACATGAAGCGCGACACAGAAGACCTATTGCTTGAATTCTGCGTTCAGCAGAAGGAGAGGTTTGGGCTTTCGCCATGGCTGGATCTTCCATTGTCGAGCGATACCAAGGCGACTACGGCACTCTATCTTGCCAATACATCATGGTTTGGCCATCGACACGAGCTATTGGATGTCGCGGAGAAATTGCATCGAGGCTGTGTGGGGCATTTCAGCGAGATGGCACGGCTGACCGGCTTCGACCCAAGCCGTTTCAGAGGCCGTCTCCAATCGAGACTCGCCCATGAACAAAGCGTTTCCTGAGCTCTCGAAGGCACTCAGCGAGCTCCTTGACCAGATGGATGGTTCCATCAAGAGGGGCGGTTATTACGGCCCTCCCATCACAATGTACCTGGCAGGCGGCATGGCCGTGAATTTCTATTGTGGAACTCGGTATACGGAGGATGTCGATGCCTTCTACACCCGGCGCGTGCATGTTGGGCCTTGCGAGGTGAGCTACCGACACCGGGACGGGAAACCCTCCTTTCTTTATCTGGATAACAACTACAACCCCGCTTTCGGGCTCCTCCACGAACATTATGACAGGGATTCTGTGGAATGGCAGGGCATCGGCAATGAGAGGCGGAAGATTCATCTCTTCGTTCTGTCGCCAGTCGATCTCGCTGTGACGAAGATTTCGCGTTACTCGCCCCAGGATCGCGAGGATATACTTGCTCTGGCAAATGTCGGCCTACTCTCGGCAGACAACCTTCGAAATAGGGCGAACGAAGCGCTAGCGGACTTTATAGGCGACCGCGCCACAGTCTTGAAAAGCATCGACTTGATTTGCGGCCAGATTTCGGCCGGACAATCGCTACGTCTCGGTCGCGAACTCGAAATACCGATTGACCCTCCAATTAAAAGGGAAGGGAAAGAGCGGGATCTCGAGATTTGAGCCGCCCAGATCGGAGATTAGCATCGTCGGAAGGGAGATAACGTCAGCGAGCCGGTCGGCTCGAACCAGCTTAGGACAATTTAGGACAAATTGGAGGGTGGAACTCCAGATCTGGATGCTGGCTAGCCCGGTAGGAACCCGGGTTCAAATCCCGGCACCGCCCTCATGAGCCACGGCCCGGGTGCAAAAAGGACACGATCTGGTTTTGCTCGCGGTGGTTGGTCCAGAATCGCTCGCCGTCGAACGCGAGTGCCCGGGCCGCGAACGGGATGCGGGCGATGTCCGTGATCACCGGCGTCGCCGGGCGCGGGTCCACACGCGTGATCCAGTAGTCGCCCTTCTCTTCCTCGTCGGTCGTCGCCAGGTACAGGAGGCCGTCGACAAAGACCTGCCCGCAGATGCCGTGCGGGACGCTGATCACGCGCTCGACCTGGCCGTCGACGCCGAGGGTCAGCACCTTGCGCGGGTACCATTGACTCAGGTGCAGCCGGCGGCCGTCGTAGCCAAGCTGGGAGCCGGTGTCGTCCGGGCAGGGGATGGCGAACTTCCCGTCGAAGCCGTGCCGCGGGATGCAGCGCCGGATGAACCTGTTGTCGTCCGCGGTCTCGCCGCACACGACACGGAGCTCGTTCTCCATGGAGGCGATGCCGTAGGGCGTGCCGGGCGCGGCCGTCTCCCAGACGACCGCCCAGGTCGCCGGGTTGATCCCGTAGATCCGCTTCGTCTGCCGCGATCCCATCCACAGGATCGACCCGTCCCACGCGAGCGATGTGGGCTTGGGCGCCGGCGAGGCCAGGCGTTGAATCTCCTCGATGTCCTTCATGTTGCTTGGGGCCGCGGGCGCCGCGCGGAAGCCTTGCTCAAATCTGGCCCTCCGCAAGCCTGCCGAGCGTCTGGATCGCCTTCTCGAGCGCGCCCGTCCACGGGAGACCGGCGTGGATCCGCAGGTGGTTGCGGAACCCGTGGCGCACGGAGAACATCGGGCCCGGCGCGATGCTTATCTTCTCCTCCAGGGCGTCGATGCGCAGCTTCAGGGCGTCCACGCAGGAGGGCAGCTCCACCCATAGGACGAACCCGCCGGCCGGCTCCGTCACGTGGGTTCCCCTCGGGAAATACGTCCTGACCGCCTCGCGCACGGCCCTCATCCGCTCCTGGAGGCACGAGCGGATCCGGCGCAGCTGCCGGTCGTACCCCTCCTGCAGGAACCGGGCGGCGACCTTCTGGGGAAAGAGCGGGTTGGTCGACCATTTCCCGTCATCGACCGCCTTATGATAGCGCCCTGCCGCGATCCATCCGAGCCCGAGGCCAGGCGCGAGGGTCTTGCTCAGCGACGAGCAGAGCAGGACGCGGCCGTCGCGGTCCCAGGCCTTGAGGGGCTTGGGACGGATCGGCCCGAAGTGGATGTCCGCATAGACGTCATCCTCGATCGCGGGGATGCCGTAGTCGCAGAGGATCGAATAGAGCTGCTCCTTGCGGGCGTTCGGCATGCAGGCGCCCGTGGGGTTGTGGAAACTCGGCGTTACGACCAGGGCCTTCACGTCGTGGTTGTCCAAGGCGACGGTCAGGGCCTCGAGGCTCAGGCCCTTCCTCTCGTCGACGGGCACCTCGACCGCGCGGACGCCCCTTGACGAGAACAGGCGGAGGAACCCGAAGTAGGCCGGGGACTCCACGGCGATGACGTCGCCGGGCTTGGTCACCGCCCCGAGCGCGAGGTCAAGCGACTCCGAGCAGCTCGACGTCACGATGAACTCGTCATGGGACAGGACCGTCCCCGTCTGCAGGTACCGCCGGGAGAGCTCCTGGGTGAAGGGCGGGAAGGGGTGGCCCATGGTGTACCGGCCGAGGATCTCCGGCTCGGCCCGCGCCACCGCACCGGCGACGCGAGCCAGGTTCCCGAGCGGGAGAGTCCCCGGGTCCGGAAACGCGGTTCCCAGGGGGAAGTAGCTCGGGTCCCGAGCGAGGTCGATCATGTGCTCGGAGAGGTCCTTCTCCTCAACCCGAACGGCCGGGCCGAGCACCGAGCCGGGGCCGGCCTTGGCCCTGGCCTCCGGCCGGCTCCGGACATAGTAGCCGCTCCTTGGCCGCGCCTCGATGTAACCGCGGTTCTCCAGGACCACGTAGGCCTGGATCACGGTCCCCATGCCGATCTGGCGCTGGCGGGCGGTCACCCGCACCGACGGAAGCCGCTGGCCGGCTCGGAGCGACCGCTTCTCGATCAGGCCCTGCACCTCGTCGGCGAGCCTCCGGTACAGGGGCTCGCCGGTCATGGCCCGGTCCTCCTGTCCGCGCCCTCAGGAGCGTCTGGGCTTGGGCGCACCGGCCTGCGCGGGGAGCGCCTGCTCGTCGTTCTTGCTCGCATGCGGTTGAAGTGTTGCGAGGAAATGCGCGGGTGCGCGATCCAGGAATTCGCCGAGGGAAAAGTGCCGTGCCCGCGCGACGTCGCCCCGGATACGGTCGGCGACGCCCTTCGGGTCGTTCGCGTCGGCGTGGCTTATCCTGATGATCCGGTTCGGCCGGTCGGGGTCGACGATTTGGATCCGCCCTTCGTGCGTGAATTGGAGCACGGTATGGCCGCGCACCCCTCCGGGGCGGGTGACGTAGTAGGAGAGGAGCTTCGGGTTCTCGACGGCCGCGCCGCGGTCCAGCCTGCGCAGGAGGATCGCGATCGACTCGATGAAACAGCCATTGGGAAGCCGGGCCGGCCCCGGCAGGGGTCCGCCCGCCGGGGGCAGGACCTCCCACCTCGTGAACCCCTGGTCGATGGCCGCAAGCAGCGGACCGAGGTTCAGCTTGTCCGCCTCGGCCCTGTTGCGGTACAGCGAGAGGCTCTGCGTCCCGTCGGCCGGCGTGTAGAACCACAGGATGGCGTCGAGCTGGAAGACCAGGGCGTCGACGACCCGCGGATAGCGGCTGGACGGGTTCGAGTTGTCGATACGAATCACCTGGGTCCAGACGTGGCGCTCCAGCAGGCCCTGGGCGCGCCTGACGGCCTCGATCTGGCCGTTGGCGCCGAGGCCCGTGGCGAGGGCCGCGACCGAGAGCAGGTGCGGGAAGATTGGCATGCGCCCACCGTACCCGGCAATGGAATTTCCCGGCAGGGCCAGCGGCCGCGATATCCGATCTCAGCAGAGTGCGTTTCCGCCCAACTGTTGCCCCGGCAAAGCCAGGCAACTGTCACAGTCACTCCCGACCCCGGACGGTTCGGGCCCGGGCCGCGACTCGCTACCCGCCGCGCAGGCATGGCTCGGACATTGGCGATCTCCGAACGATGTCGCCCCAGGAAAAGGACCGGCGCATTAAGCCCATCAGAATCGCGCTCGCGAATGTCGAGGTACGCGCCCGGAGAATTGCGCCAGGCTGCCCAATATCGCCTCGAGACAACAGGGAGGCAGTCCCCAAATCCCGGCACCGCCACCACTATATTGATATACAATTACCTGGGGGTTTTATGGGACAGGATTTCCTAGGGAATCTGCGAGCTCAAGGCTCGATGCCCCTATCCCGCTCCTTCTGTCTGCGAAGTCTGCGGGACCGGCTCAGTTCAGGCTCTTTGCTGCGTGCGGGTCCAGCCAGGGTCGGTGAAAGTTGCAGGGCGCAATCGGCACAGGCCGTGCGAATGACCGACCAATCCTGCCAGCGGGGGGACAGCTTTTTGAATTCGCCCAGGTCGGTCTTCGTGAGATCGAAGGGCACGGGGCTCGAAAGCTGCACTATGAGCTGTTGCGTTGGGGATTCGCCGTTCGGCTGCGGATAGAGTCGGTCAAAGGATTTCATCGCAGCCAGGGTTCCCTTCATCCCGAGTTGGTCGTGCATCGCAACAAAGTCGATGTAGTCCCGTGTGGCGTTTCTCTTAAGAATCAGCACGGCCTTGATCCGGAGCATCTCCGCCTTTGTAGGAATCGTTATCAGGTGATTCCTGACCGAGACCTTTTCTGTCTCCAAGGGATCGTCGCGTATCAACTGGCGCACGCCTGTCTCGATGCCATCCAGGCTCCCGAGAATCTGAACGGGCCGGCGAACCCGCGCAGTCTTCCGTCCGGCCACCGATTCGAGCTGGGCGAGCACATCATCAAAGCGTGTGTTCAGGTTCGTCAAAACGTGGTCGGCATCGGTCGACTGGCGATGTTCGGCATGAATGGCCGTTGCGGTTCCGCCCACAAGAACGGCATCCGGCGGCAGCGCCTGGAGGTGAGCTGCCGCCGTCAGAATACGATCCCATTCAGGCAGAGGCTTTGCGGGAGGCATAGTTATTCCAGAAATGGTAGCGTTGAGCGTACTCGTCGGATATGTGGGCCGCGCATACGCGCAGGACTCGGTCGCGGATCTCAGGCGATGCGTCTACCGCCGCAAGCAGCAACGCCCATGAGTCGCGCTTGCCGCGATCGATCACATCATCGATCGCCGCAGGCGTGAATCGGCTGTGATTCAGGTTTCGATGAGTCATGCCTGTGCCAAGCAAGGCCAATGCACGACGCGCATTGACGGCGTTCATCCGATCTCGGCGAAGAGCACGCTCCGCATCTGAAAAATTCTTGGCCTTGCCGGCGGAGAGCGAAGCAAGCATCCGCGCAGCCTGTTTGCGCGTCAGCGTCGCCTGACAATGGGGGCACTTTGGGAGCTGAGGTACAGACCCAAATCGCTACGATAAGCGCTTATTGTCAACCTTGCATTGCCGCGATCGCATGGGCTTCAACATGCAGCGTGCCGGACACATTCCAAACCATCCGCTCCTAAAAGGCGCTCAATCTCGCCTTTCCGACCCAGGATAGCACCCGGGTTCCTCCCCCCGGACCCAACTGCAGCTCAAGGCATCCAGCCTCGCACAAATTAGGATCAGGACGTCCTGCGCGTTCGATTTGCCCTCGATAAGCTTCTGGGCCAGTCGCGCCGTGGCCAAATAGCCGTCGAAGAAGCGATCCAGATCAACGCGGGGCCTCAGTTTCACGGGTAGTCCTTTCCCAGCGTGTAGATTCCGTTCGCGTACGGGCCCCCGTGCGCGGCCTCGATGTTTTGGAAAATAGGCGCCGCCAACTTTTGAACGCGCGCCACTTGGTAGTGGCACAGTTGCTCGAATGCGCCCAGCCGATCCTTGGCCCATAATGGGACTCGGTGTTGGATCCTGTATCGTTGCAGCCCCAGAACTTCGATCCGGATGCCCAGGTCCCCTTCGGGCACCTCCCCGGCCACCATGTCCACGATCTCATCCGGAGAATGATGGGCAAACAGGGAACTGCGGGCCCGGTAGACAGCGCTGTGGATGAATGCGAAATCGGTTCCTTTCCCAAATTCCTGCATCTCCTGGGGCAGGGGCCCCAGGCCGCTGGAGCTCATGAAGGGCGCCACGTAGGTGACGCAGATACCGCAGAACATCGTCGCGTAGTTCCAGTCTCCCTCGGTGAACGGGTTTGTCTGGAGAAACTGGAGACCTTGGGCAGCACGTTCGAAAGCGGCCTGCGCCGCCAAGTATCGCCTGAGGGTCTTCGCCTGCGCGTCCGCTTTTTTCTGATTCATCGTAGCGTCATCCAACGCGCGCCCGACGGCGCGCATCGCGCCGCTTTGCCAACAGCTTTTTTCCCGGCCACAATCTCTCGGCCGCCGGCAGCCTTAACCGCTTCCCGTCGATTGCGGCCAGCTTATCGAGCTGCTCAGCGCTCAGCCGGTGGCGCTTGATCTTTCGGTAATTCACCCGCACGCAATACTCGTCGTCGATTCCAATCCAACGAAGGTCGAACATGCGGTGGTATATGAGCGAAAGCAGAATGCCGTTCCGCGGATCGATCCGCTGTTCAAAGCTCGAATGTCCCCAGTCCAGAATGTGTGCCGCCTGCAAGAGCGGCTCTCCGCGGTCACCCGAAATTGCGCATACCCCACCATAGGCTTGCAGTACGGCGTCCCGGAAAACGGCCTGCGCCGCGCCGCGAACCTTGACCCGCGCATAAGCGTCCTTCGCGGACACCCGCCCCGCGACGATGTCTCTCGCGATCGACGTCGGCGTTGAACCGTCCGAAGCGAACGAAAAGGGATTCGGGACCTTGGTCCACGGGTAAGCATACACCTTCTCCCGCCCGGCTTCGGCATCCTCCGGATCTCGCGCGAAGAACCCCGGTCCAACCTCACCCTTCCAATTCTCCACGATAACCGTGATGGGTGGAAGTCCCTCGTCCAGGTAATGCGTCTGGATCTTGTCGAGGACGAACCGCGCCAGCCGGTGATGAATCCCCAGCGCCCGGGTCAACTCTCCGTACGTAATCGTACGTCTATCCGCGGCCGCCTGTGTCAGGATCGGCCACGCCCGAAAAGCCAATTGATACCAATTGTGTGGAGCAAGCCGGCCTTTGGTCTTTCGCTCGTCGCGCACCGCCACCAACAACGGCACCACATATGAGCGCTCACTCTGAAATAGCGCCGGATAGTTTTCGAGCTTCGCCGCTTCCTCCGGTCGAAGCGAATTGAACTTCTCCACGTACTCCGCCAGCCGCCCTTGACTCGGCCCCACATAGGATTCCCGCTCGCCATAGACCGCGCGGATGCCACCGTCCTGTTTCGGGCTCGGGCCGATCGTGAATGCATGCCCCTGAACCGTCGCGAGCTCTTCGCCCGCGTGATTCTTCGCGAACTCAAGTACGTCCTGAACGGAGATCGGCTTCATTCGGCAGCGAGCTGGACGGCGCCCCGACCCTAACGGTCGCCTGCCGCCCGGTCGAGGCACAACCCCAGGCCTACGCCTTCGAAACGCGCCCTCATCCTTGCGGCATGGCCGGACCCAAGCTCCAATATTCCAGTGGGCCGACAAGACGGACTCCGCCGAGCATCCATTTCTCGGAACCCGGGCGTCGTGTGGTATGTTTTAGTCCTCTCCACTCCTCTCACATTGGGTGCCACTCTATGCCTCTTGGGGCCGATTTGTCTTCCCATTCAGTTGCTCACTTATGGAGTGATATTACTCTCTGAAGAATGAATCCATGCCTACAAATTCAAAACACGGGAGAGACGGGGTCAAATCCCGGCACCTCCACCATTTTTCATGAGCTATTGTGGCGCCTTAAAATACAGGATTTCTTATTTTAATAATCTAATTAATTTAAAATAAGGATTGGCTTTATTAGGGTGCCCCATAATAAGGATTTCATGCGCGGTCCTTCAGGCTATTTCCTGCCAACCACATATGCAGGAGAAACGGTACGGGCCTTTGTCCCAAATGCCCTACCTCCTAACCCGCCGATTATCTGGGACTCGTCGCTTCAAGCCCTCTCCCAGAAGGCCATGCTCGCAGTGGGACGCCTAGACGGGCTCACCGGGCAACTGCCTGACGTCAGCCAGTTCCTCTACACCTATATCAGGAAGGAGGCATTACTGTCTTCCCAGATCGAAGGCACGGAATCGTCCCTTTCCGAATTACTCCTCTTTGAGAATGCGGAGTCACCCGGAGTCCCGACAGAAAGCGTACGAGAAGTCTCCAACTACGTTGCGGCAATGGAACACGGCCTAAGACGCCTGCGCGACGGATTTCCTCTTTCCCTCAGGCTGATTCGTGAGATTCACGGCAAGCTGTTAGCCAAAGGCCGGGGGAGCAAGAAGCAACCGGGAGAATTCCGAAACTCTCAGAATTGGATCGGAGGCTCGCGTCCCGGAAACGCGAGCTATGTACCGCCTCCACAGGATCTGGTGTTGGATTCAATGGGCTCTCTCGAGAAATTCCTTCACGCCGACGCCAACAACGTGCCTCCTCTTACCAAGGCAGCACTCACTCACGCCCAATTCGAATCAATTCATCCATTCCTGGACGGAAACGGCCGGGTGGGCCGATTGCTTGTCACTTTCCTACTCTGCCACGAAGGCGTGCTACAGCAGCCACTGCTTTATCTCAGCCTTTATCTGAAACAACATCGCAAAGAGTACTACGAGCTACTGCAACGCGTGCGAACCGATGGTGTCTGGGAAGAGTGGCTTGCGTTTTTCTTCCAGGGCGTGGCTGCAACGGCTGATCAAGCCGCGGGCAGCTCAAGCCGGGTATTGCGTCTCTTTCAAGACAACCAACGCAAGATTTCAAAGCTCGGCGGCTCCGCGGGGTCAGTCACTCGCGTTCACGAATTGCTAAAACGCAATCCGATGCTTTCGGTAAACCGGGCTATCAGCCTAATGGAAGAGGCCCCGACCTTTGCAACGGTTAGCACGGCATTCTCGCGCTTGGCAGAACTTGCCATCGTTGAGGAAAAAACAGGTGGCCAACGCAATCGCGTATTCGCCTACAAGGACTACCTCGATATTCTCAACGAAGGTACCGAGCCCATTTGACCTTCCACTTACCGAGTGCCGACCAAAACGCCGCCACGGCAACAAGGTCCAGGGACCTTTAGGACAATTTAGGACACGCCGAGGGTAAAATCAGCCATTTTGACAGCGCTTGGCCCGGAGGGCACCCGGGTTCAAATCCCGGCACC
>Ga0181516_10000420_pt1 | contig 39528 bp, 34 predicted proteins | sample PEATcosm2014_Bin_25_FD_121104 | JGI IMG/M metagenome (GOLD analysis project Ga0181516, IMG submission 121104) | Peatland microbial communities from MTU Mesocosm Facility, Houghton, MI, USA - PEATcosm2014_Bin01_10_metaG | ecosystem: Environmental > Terrestrial > Soil > Wetlands > Peat | place... | reverse complement strand
TGCAGGCGGGCGCGCAGATTCTGACGTACCACCTCCCCTCCCCGCGTGAACTGCTCAATCTTGTTGGGGTAATGGGGGACGGAGTCCACCACGAAGGCGCGGGTTTCCCAAGGGCCGCGCCCGGCCCTTGGGCCGCCGGGGGCAAAGGCGCAAAAGAGAAGACCAGGCACTCCACCGCGGTTCTCGATGATATCTTGGAGACATGAAATCACTTGCTGAAACCCATCCGTTCCTGCAAGACCGGAAGGTAGCAGAGGCGTTTCTCTGGAAAAGCACCTACGGCTCATCCCTTTTCGAAGGCGCGAAAGGTTTGTTGGCGCTGGCAGACCGCTCCAAGCCCTCTGCGAAGAACGCGGCAAGGCCAGCCAAGTCTCCCAAGTAGCCCCGCTTGACGGCCTCCAAGTAGGCGCCCCGGCGGTTCACGCTACCACTTCCCGAAAAGCCGTGGTCGGGTGGCACCAATCCGGCTTGTAGGAAGCATAGATCGGCGAGCCACCGGGCCACGCGTCCGTTTCCTTCCCGGAAGGGATGGACGAACAGAAGTTCCGCATGGACGGCCGCCGCATTCGAGCAGACTTCCTCCAGGGAACCGGGCTTGAATGGGGTGAGCTTGCGGAGAAGTCCTGCTTCCAGATTCCGCATGTTCTGGTCCACCAAGTGGGCCGGAGGCCATCGGAAACCGTTCTTCGCCATCTCCACTGTGCGGTATTTGCCAGCCCAGTTGTACAGGCCGCCCAGCCAGTCGCGATGCATGTCGCAGAGGGTCTTGGCCGTGAACCGGGTTTCGGTCGAGACTTTGGACCACCAAGCCGTCTGCGCCTCCAGCAAGAGCTGGAACTCGGCCTGATCCATGTCGCGCTTGCTGGTGATCTGACGCAGGTTTCGAAGTACGCCGGAGCGCGTTCCCGGCTCCAACTCCGCTTCGCTTCCGGTGGCTGTTTTGTAACGGGACATCAGACCTCCACCAGACGGGATGATCTCCCCACGCACGACTCGAGGGAACAATGAAGCCAAGAATCTAGCCCAATCTCCCCCATCAGGTCGGGGGGACGTGCGCACGAAGCCTCGAAGCGACAGCAACAAGACCACCCCGTCCGGTTCCGCCGTCCAGCCCTCCAAGGGAGGGGAATTGCTGCACCTGCCCTAAATTCCCCTCCTCTGGAGGGGTACGCCGCGGGCGGGGGGTGGTCCGCTGCTCCACCCGCCACCACGGCGCATCGCCGTGCAGGCGGGCGCGCAGATTTTGACGAACCGCCAAGCTCTCCACGTCCGCACGGAACCATCGAAACGGCGAGGGGTCCAGGGGGTCAAAGTTATTCGAAGGCCCCGCGTTCGGGGCCGGAGAGCCTGAGACCCCCGGCGCGCGGGATTGCCAAGGGTCCGCGCGTTCGGATCCTTGGCCCGCCGGGTACAGGGGCCGCGGCAGGCCCCTGTAGTTGAGCCGCACCGCAGGTGCAAAAATGGTGGCCGCGCCGCCAGGCGCAAGAAAGAACGCCCAGCGCCCTAGGAACCAAAACTTAAAACAAATAATTAAAAACCTTAATATTGCCTCCCCAAGCGGACCAAAGGAGAGTATCCTCCCAACGTCTCCAGCTCGGACTCCATCCGGTAGATGATGGATGGAGTTCAAGATGAAAACATTCGGATGGCCTGGCACGAAGAAGGATCTCTCGATCCGATGGGGCTCGAAATCCCTGATGTTCTTGGCGCTTGTGGCGGTAGGGCTGGTCTTCCTGGTGCTCCTGATCGGCACCGGGAACGTGCGAAAGCGCGCCTTGGTGGAGGTCCGCGCACGCCTGGCATCGCAGGAGGCGCTGCGCGTGGACCTGGTGAACGACCGGGAAAAACTGTTGAGCCGGGAAGCGCTGTTCCTGGTTTCCCTGCCCACCGTCCAGGAAATCGCGCATACAACGAGACTCGCCGCATTCCGCTCGCAGGGGATCGATCGGGAGATGACGCGGAAGCGGCAGTTGGCGGACGTCTTCATGAGCTTCGCCCTGACCAATCCGGAGATCCTGCACCTGCGGTTCCTGGGAGTGGCCGACAGTGGGAAGGAGTTGGTGCGCGTGGACCGCAAGAATGGAGTGTTGGTGGTGGTGCCACCGGGTCAACTGGATCGTCTGGCCGACCGGGACTACTTCATCAAGACCGCCTTGTGCAAGCCCGGCGAGGTCTACCTCTCGGAATTGAAGCTCGACCGCACCAACGGCTCGGTCGATGTGCCCCACCTGCCCATCCTGCGTGCGGGTGCCCCCATCTTCGACAAGGACGGCATCCTGAGCGGGATGATCTTCGTCAGCGTCGATGCGCGACCGATGCTCGCGGAATTCCGCAGCACCCTGATGGCTCCTTTCCAAACCTACCTGACCAATGAACGCGGCGACTTCCTGAGCCATCCGCGGGAAGAAATGGACTTCGGTTTCGACCTGGGGACGCTGCACCGATGGCAGGATGAATTCCAGGGGACCGGATCCGACGACGCCGCACCCCATTGGGTCCAAAACTCCACGGCACCCGCAGGTTCGGTCCTGGTGGTCAGGAGCAGAGTGCCGCTCGACGAGTTCGGGCGCCATCTCGTGGTCGTGGCCACCTATCCGGAGTCCGGCCTGCAGGCCACGGTATCGCGGTCGCGAAACGCCACATTGGCCGTGGCCGTCGGGATCCTGGGGCTTGGTGGATTGCTCCTGTTCCTGTTCCTGCGGCTCCAACGGGGTGTTCGGCGCAGGATCGAGGCGCTGAACCTGGACCTGGAACAGCAAGTCCGCGATCGCACCGCCGAAATCAGATCGTATTCGTCGTTGCAAAGGGCCATCCTGGCCACCGCCGGATACGCCATCATCGCCTCGGACACCGAGGGGATCATCACGCTGTTCAATCCGGCCGCCGAGGCCATGCTGGGGTACTCCTCGTCGGAAGTCGTCGGTCATGCGACTCCGCTGAAGTTCCGCGACGCCCAGGAGATGAAGACACTCGCGACGGAACTCTCGAAGAAACGCGGCGTCCCGGTGTCCGTGGGCTTCGAGATCCTGCTCGAGGACGCGCTGGAGGCGCGGATGGGCAAGGAATGGACCTTCGTGCGCAACGACGGAAGTCGCCTCAGGGTGCTCCTCACGGTGAGGCCGCTCAGGAACCAGGAAGGGGACATCTTCGGCTACCTGGGGATGGCGGTGGATCTCACCGAACACAACAAGATCGAAGAGGCGCTGCGGGCCAGCACGGCCGAGGCGGTGGCGGCCAACAAGTCCAAGGCGGAGTTCCTCGCCAACATGAGCCACGAGATCCGGACACCCCTGAGCGCGGTCCTGGGCCTGGCGCATGTCCTCGAAAACCGCGCCCTGGAACCGGACATGCGCGACCTGGTCCAGAAGATCCGTCGCGCCGGAACCTCCTTGCAGACCCTGATCGACGACGTCCTGGACTTCTCCAAGATCGAAGCGGGACACCTGGAACTCGAGAGCGCCGCCTTCCGGCTGGACGACGTCCTGGACAACCTGGCCACCATCATGGGAGCCAACGCGGGAAGCAAGAACATCGAACTGGTGATCGGGGCCGCACCGGAGGGAACCACCTACATGGTGGGGGACTCGCACCGGTTGGAGCAGGTGCTCATCAACCTGACCGGCAACGCGATCAAGTTCACCGAACGGGGATCCGTCACCGTCTCCATGGAACTCGTTTCCATGGTGGAAGACGAGGCGACCTTGCGGTTTTCGGTGCGGGACACGGGAATCGGGATCCCGCTCGACAAGCAGCGGACCATCTTCGATTCCTTCTCCCAAGCCGACTCCTCGACCACCAGGCGGTTCGGCGGGACCGGGCTGGGACTCGCCATCTGCCGCCTCCTGGTGGAGAAGATGGGCGGAGCCATTGAAGTCCGGAGCGTGGAGGGGCAAGGATGCGAGTTCCTCTTCACCATCGTTCTGCACAAGGCCCAACCCGATGGAACCGATGCCCTGCCGCTCCCCGGCCTCCATGTCCTGGTGGCCGACGACAACGAGTTGTCGCTGGACGCGATCGCCGCCGTGGCCACCTCCATCGGATGGCTGGTCGTCGCGGTGGGGTCGGGAAACGAGGCGATCGAGGAAACCCTGGTCCGGGCGCGAAGCGACCACCCCTTCGACGTCCTCCTCCTGGACTGGAAGATGCCGGAGTTCGACGGACTCTCCACGGTGCTGGAGTTGCGGGCCCGGTTGGAGAACAGGACGCCGCCCATCGTCCTGTTGGCCACCGCGTACTCGCGCGAAGAACTCGCGAGGTGTCCCGAAAGCCGATGCGTCGACGGCATCCTCTCCAAGCCCTTGACGGGATCGAGCCTCTACAACGCCGTGGTGGGAGCGCAGCATCGGCGCAAAAGCCGGCTGCCTTTGGAGCTGGCGTGCCACGAAAGGCGGTTGTCCGGCATCCGGGTCCTGGTGGTCGACGACAACGAGACCATCCGGGGACTGATGATGGCGATCTTCGAGGACGAGGGCGCGACGGTGAACCTCGCGGAAAACGGCGAAATCGCGGTGGAGTGGCTGCGCGCCAATCCCCGATCGGTGGACATCGTCCTCATGGACGTGCAGATGCCGGTGATGGACGGCTACGCGGCGGCACGCGCCATCCGGAGCACCCCTCTCATCGCGGACCTGCCCATCGTCGCGTTGAGCGCCGGAGTGTTCCGGTCCGAACAGGAAGCCGCCCTGGAATCGGGCATGGACGACTTCCTTCCCAAGCCGTTCCAGGTGGAGGACCTGGTGCGGGTGATCCTCCACCTCACGGGCACGATGATGCTCACCCACACCGCCCCGGAAAAGCGGCCCCCGACCACCGCTTCGTCCGAGGACGCCATCGACCTCGCGTTCGGCCTTTCCCAATGGAAGACCCGGCAGGTGTTCTTCGGGCGACTCGAAAAATTCGCCGCCGAGTACGCCGGATTCGCCCAGGACGTGGCAAGTTACCTGGAAGCGGGAGATGTCCGGAAAGTGTCCTTCGCTCTCCATCGACTGAAGGGGACGGCGGGCGCCCTGGCGATGGCCGACCTCGCCGCGCAGGCCGAGCGCCTGGGGCGCCTTCTCCACGACGGAGGCGACCCTCGCACCTCCCTCGCCGAGTTCCGCGACTCCATGGACCTCGCCCTGGCCGCGATACCCGCCATGGTCGCCACTCCGTCCTGATCTCCGCGGTGCGGGCCTTCCGGCCTACCCCCACACCTCCCAGGCCACTCCCACCAGGACCGCGAAGCTCAGGAAGACGTTCGCGCGGAAAAAGCCGCCCTGGATGGCCAATTCGTCGCCGTCGCGCAGGAGATGCACCCACAACAGCGACAGCGCGCACAGGAGCGTCACGGCGCGCCAGCCGTTCCCCCAATGCGCCGAGTGCCCCGCACAGACGAGAAAGACGATGGTCGCGGCATGGAAGATGGCTGCCACCCGCAGCGCCCGGGCCCTGCCCAGGAGCACGGGGATGGACCGCAGCCCGCGATCGCGGTCGAAGGCCTCGTCCATGGTGGAATACACGATGTCGAAGCCGGAGAGCCAGCTCCAGAGCGCGGCACCCAGCAGGGCGGGAACGGCCAGAAACCGTCCGGTGACCGCGATCCCCGCCGCCAGCGGAGAGATGCCGATGGCGACCCCCAGCCAGAGATGGCAGAGCGCCGTGAACCGCTTGGCCAGGCTGTAGCCCAGGACGATCACCAGGGCCAGCGGCGAAAGACCCAGGCAAAGGGGGTTGAGGAGCGCCGAGAAGACCACGAACACCGCGGCGTTCCCCGCCACGAACAGGAGGGCGGCCTCCGGCGACACCCTCCCCGCGGGGATGTCGCGCCGGGCGGTGCGGGGATTGGCGGCGTCGTGCTCGGCGTCGATCAGGCGGTTGAAGGCCATGGCGGCGTTGCGGGCCGCGACCATGCAACCCACCACCAGGAGCGAAGGAATCCAACCCGGCTCGCCGTGCGATGCCGCGAGCATCCCCGCCAGGGCGAACGGCAGGGCGAACAGGGTGTGGGAGAACCGGACCAGGGAGAGCCAGCGGCGAAGATCAGCCATTTTCCGTCCAACGGGGGGAGATGTCCGCGTCCAGTCCCAGGAGGTCCAGGACCCTGGCGAGCACGGTGTCCGCGAGATCCTCGAACGATGCCGGGTGCTGGTAGAAGCCGGGGCTCGCGGGCACGATCCGGGCGCCGGCCTCGGACAGTTCCAGCAGGTTGCGCAGGTGGATGCGGGAGAGCGGAGTCTCGCGCAGCACCAGGATCAGGGGGCGTCCCTCCTTGAGGCAGACGTCCGCCGAACGCAGCAGGAGCGTCTCGGCGGTCCCGGCGTTGATGCGCCCCGCGGTGCCCGCGGAACAGGGGACGACGACCATTCCCCGGTGGCGGAACGATCCCGACGACGGGGGCGCGAACAGGTTCGCGTCGTCGTGGCGAACGACCGACCCCGGCAGTCCGTCCGTGCCCACGGGAACATCCCCGGGCAAGGGGTGGTGCTCGAAGCGGCAGACCTGCTCGGCCGTGGAGGACGCCACCAGGTGCGTCGCCATCCCCAGGGCGCGCAGGTGCGAAAGGAGGCGAGCGGCGTAGATGGACCCGGAGGCTCCGGTCACGCCCACGACGACGCGTCGGTCGGATTCCGTCACGGGGTCGGACCGGTCGCTCAGTTGAAGTCCCGTCTCGAGAACCACAGCGAGGAAAGGGCCAGCAGGAACACGGTCCAACCGAGTCCGTGGACGGTGCTCCAGAAGACGTAGCCGTTCGGAAGCGGGATCCCATGCGCGATTTGCGACCGCACGTTGAAGATCTCCAGGTCGGGCAGGGTCCAGTGGGCGATGCGGGCGCACCACTCCACCAGCGGACTCGCGGGCACCGCCCCGGGGATGTGCGCGGAAGCCTTGCGCATGGTCTCCATGTACTGGAGGATGCCGCCGGACAGGTGGCTCGCCAGGAACACCGCGAAGGTCAGCAGGGAACTGACGACCGGGGTCGAGAAGGAACTGAACATCAGGGCCACCGCGGTGATCACGGCCATTTCCCAGAAGGTCTCGTAGGAAGCCAGGAGCAGTCGGGGATCGAAGCCGTCGTGCGCCGCGCGCAGGACGCCCCAGAGCGCGAGGGTCATGGCCAGCACGTTCACCACCAGCACCAGCACCAGACCCAGGTACTTCCCCACCAGGAACTGCGAGCGGCGCACGGGCTTGGAAAGGAGGGTGAGGATGGTCTTGCGCTGGATCTCCTTCTGGATCAGGCCCACGCCGATGAAGATCGCGATGGCCAGCCCTCCCAAGGACATCACGCCCAGGCTGAAATCCACCACCACCACGCTGCGGTCGAAGACCGACCAGTCGCCCAGGAGCTTGGAGAAGCCAACCAGGAGCAGCACGAAGAAGAGCAGGGTGTACAGGATCTTGTCCCGCACCGTCTCGCGGAAGGACGCCAGCGCGATCCACCAGAGCTCACGCAAGTTCCACCTCCTTGGCCAGCAGATCCTCGAGCTTGGACCGGTGTCCGGGGTCGGCGGGATTGGACAGGATCTGGTCCAAGGTGCCCGAGAGCCGGAGGGTCCCGCGGACCACCATGGCGGCGTGGGTGCAGATCTCCTCCACGTCGGAGAGCACGTGGGAGGAATAGAAGATCGTGGTTCCGCGGCCGTGGAGCTCCTGCATGGCAAGGCGCACGTCGCGCCGACCCATGGGGTCCAGCCCGCTCATGGGCTCGTCCAGCACCAGGAGGCGCGGGCGGGCGATCACGGACTGGGCCAGGCCCAGACGCTGGGACATCCCCTTGGAATAGGTGCGCAGCCGGCGCTCCAGCCAGCCGGTCTCCACCTTGCACAGGGCGCAGGCCTCCTCGATGCGCGAAGGGAGATCGGGTCCGCGGATCCCGGAGAGCCTTCCGTAGTAGCGCAGAAGCTCCAGCCCGGTGAGGTAGTCGTAGAAATAAGGCTGCTCGGGCTGGAAACCCACTTCCCTCCGCGAGGCGGGGTCCAGGGGGTTCTTCCCCATCACCAGGACGGTTCCCGAACTGGGACGGATGAGCCCCATGAGCGTCTTGATGGTGGTGGTCTTCCCCGCCCCGTTGGGACCGATGAAGCCGTAGAGGGAGCCTTCCGGGACGTCCAGGGTGATGGACTTCACGGCCTCCACCACCTTCAATCCCCTCTCGATCCCCAACCGGTAGGTCTTGTGGAAATCGCGGATCTCGACGAGGTTCACGAATCCTCCCGTTGTTTCGCCTCCCGATCCAACCTGCGCTGCCGGGACCGCGCGACCATCTGGACCACGCGACCAGCATAATACAACAACAGGCCGCCCACCAGCCAAGGCAGCATCTCGGCGCGGCTCGGGCGGTCCCCGGCGCCCATCGCCTTGGCGACCTTCCAGACGCCGACGATGATGAGCAGCTGTCCCGCGATCTTGATCCAGAAGGGCCATTTCCACCATTCGAGCTTCACCACGAACTCCTCCCGAAGCGCAGTAGGTCCAGGACCTCGCGCAGGCCGTCCAGAACCTCCTCCTTGTCCATTCCCCCGTCGCCCTCCCCCGTTTCGGGGTCGGGCAGGAGCATGCCCAACTGGCCCGGATTCTCCGGACGGCGGGACTCTTCCGACAATTTCCGCCTGGCGGCCTGGATGGTGAGGCGCTCGTCGTAGAGCATCGCGCGGATCCGGCGCACCAGATCCACTTCGCGCTCCCGGTACTGGCGCTCCCCCCCGCGGATCCGGCGCGGCCGCAACTGGGAGAATTCGCTCTCCCAGTAGCGCAGCACGTGGGGCTCCAGACCGACCATCCCGCAGACCTCCTGCAGGCCCCACCAGGATTTGTCCGTCTCACCCAAGCTCTGCCCTGGCGGCGCGCGCCATCAGGGCTTCCACGCCCTCCCGCGCCGGCTTTCCCTCGAACAGGACGCGGTAGACCTGCTCCGTCAGCGGCATCTCCACGTGGTGCAGGCGGGCGAGTTCCCGCACGCCGGCCACGGTCCGCACCCCCTCGGCGACCATGGTCATGCCGGAGAGCACTTCCTGCAGGGGACGGCCCTTGCCCACCTGCTCGCCCACGAACCGGTTGCGGCTGTGCCGCGAGATGCAGGTGGTGATAAGGTCGCCCATGCCCGCCAGGCCGAAGAAGCTGTCCCTCCGGCCACCGAGCTTTTCGCCCAGCCGGGCCATCTCCACCATGCCGCGCGTCATGAGCGCGCCCCGGGTGTTGTCGCCCAGCCCCAGGCCGTCCAGGATCCCGGACGCGATCGCGATCACGTTCTTCACCGCGCCGCAGAGCTCCACGCCCACCACGTCCGTGCTGCGGTAGGTGCGGAAGTACGGAGCCAGGAAGAAGATCTCCTGCAGGGCAGCGGCCGTCTCCTCGTCGCCGCTGGCCACCACGACCGTGGTGGGGACCTGCCGGGCCACCTCCTCCGCGTGGGAGGGGCCGCTGAGGACGGACACGTTGTCCCCGGAGGCTCCGGGGAGGACTTCGCGGACGATTTCCGTCATCCGCTTGAGGGTCTTCTCCTCCACGCCCTTGATGAAGCTCACCCACTGGCGGGACGCCACCTGTTCCGGCGACAAGGTCCTGGAGAGCGCCGTGCAGACCCCGCGCAGGGTGTGGGAGGGCACCACCAGGCACACCACGGCGGCGCCTTCCACCGCCCGCGCCAGGTCGGAGGTCACCTCGACGGATTCCGACAACTTCACGCCCGGGAGCTTGTCCGGAAGCTCCCGGGTCCGGGAAAGTTCGTCCGCGACCTTCGCGGAGTACTCCCAAAGCCGCACCTTCAGGCCCTTGGCCGACAGGATCTGGGAGATGGCGATGCCCCAGGAACCGGCTCCGACCACGGCCACCGCCTGGGGATCCAGCCCACCCCGGAGTGCGCGGGCGCGGAACTTCGCGATCCCCTCGGTGCGCACCAGCTCGGGATCCTCCTCCGGATTCTTGCCGAACCTGTACTCGGTCCCCGCGCGCAGTCGGCGGATGTTGGGCCGGTGCTTCCAGACCACGAAGAAGGCCACGGCCCACGAAAGCAGGAACAGGTTGGTGTCGCCGTGGCGGACCAGCTCCCGCCCCACGGAACCCCAGGAAAGCGCACCCGCGACGGACGTGGCCGCCGCGTACCCCGGCAGGTGGAACACCACCAGGGCGGTGTTGAAGATCCCCAGGGCCAGGGCAGCCAGCATGGAGGCGAGGGAGACGAAGCCCGAGCGGCGCAGGACCACCAGCCAGACGGCGAACGCGGCCAGCGCGGGCACAGGTGCGATGCCCACGAACACGCCCATGGCGGTCAGGACCCCTTTGCCCCCGCGGAATCCCGCGAACACCGTGAAGGTGTGTCCCACGATGGCGGCCAGACCGCATCCCAAGGCGAAGGTTTCGTTGGTGGAACCCCAATCCAACCGGCTCCACCAGGCGCCCAGAAGCACGGCGCAGAGTCCCTTGGCGAAATCCACCAGGGCCACGGGCAGGGCCGGTTTCCAGCCCAGGACCCGGTAGACGTTGGTCAGACCGGCGTTCCTGGAGCCGTGTTGGCGGATGTCCAGACCGGAGAAGATGCGCGAGACCCAGATGGCGCTGGGGATGGAGCCCAACAGGTAGCACAATGGAATGGCGAGCCAGACGGTCATGGATCCTCGGAATTCGGTTTGGGCGCAAAAGTAGGAACGCCGCCCGGGTCAGTCCTCGACGGAGGCGGGGACGGGCGGCGGCAGGATTCCTCCGAAGCGAGCGAGGTCTTCGTCCAGGCGCAGTTCCAGCCTTTGGCGGAAGCTGATCCGCAACGGAACCCCGGCGAGGTCGAAGTATTCGATGGCCCGCGCCCGCAGGTAACGCCGGTAGGCCTCGGACACCAGGTCCGGGTTCTCGGTCTCGAAGGCCAGCATGGGGGGATCCACATGCACCTGGCAGCACCGGGTCAGGCGGACGGGATGGCCGTGGGCGTAGGGTGGCGTCTGGGCACCCAGCGCCTGCCGGAAGTACTCGATCACATTGTCGCGGCCCATGATCTTGCGCAGGCCCCGCCGCACGCGCAGGACCTCTTCGAGCAACCGCGGAACCCGCTGTCCGGTGCGGCCGGAAAACGCCACCACGGGAGTTTCCGCAAGGGCCGGAATCCGTCCGCGCATGTCCTTGACCAGGAGGTCGAAGGTCTTGTGGTCCTTCTCCAGCGCATCCCACTTGGAGAGCCCCAGGACCAGCCCCTTTCCTGCTTCCTCCACCTGGCGAAGGATGCGCAGGTCCTGCTCGGGAAGCCCTTCCTCCAGGCAGTCCACCAGGAGGATCACCACGTGCGAACGCCGGATGGATTCCAGCGAGCGCATGTTGCTGTAGTATTCGATGTCGTCGTGGACCCGGGCCTTCTTGCGCAGACCCGCGGTGTCGGTCACCACGAAATGGTGGCCCTCCCACGCGAAGGAGGCGTCGATGGAGTCGCGGGTGGTCCCCGGGATCTCGGAGACGATCATGCGATCCTGGCCCAAGAGCCGGTTCACCAAGGTGCTCTTGCCCGCGTTGGGCCGACCCAGGATGGCCACCCGGATGCGTTCGTCCGGCACCGGAGCCCCGCCGGGCGGGACCAGTTCGCGCAGGCGCTCTGCCAAGCCGTCCAGGCCGTAGCCCATGGTCGCAGACACACAATTGGCCGGGCCCATGCCCAACTGCAACCATTCGGAGACCGCTTCCCGATCCTGGGGGCGTTCGGCCTTGTTGGCCAGAAGCAGGATGGTCTTCCCCTTGCGTTGGACGGCGCGGGACAACTGCAGGTCGTCGTAGGTCACCCCGGTGCGCGCATCGATCATGAACAGCACCACGTCCGCGGATTCCACCGCGAGATCGATCTGGTGGCGGACCTGTTCCGCCAGCGGATCGATGGACTCGTCGATGAACCCACCGGTGTCCACCAGGTCCACGCGCCGACCGTCGAACTCCCATTCCTGGAAGTGCCGGTCGCGGGTCACGCCGGGCCGGTCGTCCACCACCGCGGCGCGGTGCCCCAGCAACCGGTTGAAGAGGGAAGACTTGCCCACGTTGGCCCGGCCGACGATGGCGATGCATGGTCGCTGGGTCATGAGGAAAGCGAAGCTAGAAACTCAGTTCTCGAAGGAGCCCACGATTCCCAGCGAGATTCCCGCCGTCCCGTAGGTGTTGCGGCCCGCGAAGACCACCGGGAGCTTCACTTCCAGGTTCCAGTCCTCGTCCAGCTCCAGGATGCACCCCGGGGAGGCGGTGATGCTCTCCTGCTCGTCGGTCTGGACCACGCCCTTCAAGCTGTTGGAGCCGAATCTGTTCCACTGCATCCCGAAGGTGGGAGCCACCCCCTCGTCCAACTGGATTCCCGTCGTGAACAAGGCCACTTGCTGGCTTCCGGGCCGGTAGCCGGAGGATGTTTGGGGGGTGATGGACCATGTGGCGTACCCGTCGATCCACCGGTTGGCCTTGTGGTACCCGCCCCAGCCGCCGAAGGTGAACCCCCATTCGGGGTCGAACCCGACCACCTTCTCGTTTCCCAGCGGAAAGTCGAATCCGAAGAGGGGTCCGACCCCGAACTTGGCCACATCGACCTTGGCCACCAGGGAAACGCGGTCGAAACCCGTGTACCAGTCGTCCCGGCGCGGTTCCCCCTGCGAGGCCCAGTCGGCGTCGCGAAACACCCAGGGCATGGAGATTTCCAGATCCGACGACTCGCTCATGCCGTATTTGAAGTTGGCGTCCATCCCCCAGGAGATCGGCGCGGTCGGGGTGGGCGCCGAATAGTACCCCCAATCGTCGCCCAGCATCTGGTAGGTCCCGTCCACCCGGGTATGGAAGCTGGCTTCCATGTCGCCTTGGGCCAGGAGGGGTTTTTCATCCAGTGCGAACACGGGGAGGGAGGTCAAGCAGAGGGTCAGGAGCAACTTGCGCATAGATGGCGGTAACGATACAAATGCCTGGAAAGTCGTCCTCCTTCCAGATCGGGGGCATTGACTTCGGATCCGGTGTTTCCGAACTTTCACTCCTATGCGCCACCCCCCGATCCCCAGCTTCCCGACACTCTTCCTGCTGACCGCGATGATCCCGTTCACCGTCGTGCCGGCCAGAAGCCTTTGGATGTGGGGATCCACCGATCACCTCCCACAGGCCGCATTGGTGGGGTTTCGCGACACATCGGTGGAAGACCGTCTCCCGGCGCGTCTGCGAACCCTCCTGCAAGGGGAACTCGAGGGAACCGGAAAATGGCACATGCAAACCGGAAGCCGTGTGGACTCCGTCCTGGGACGGATCGCCATCTCCGACACCGACTGCACCGACTCCTGCATGGAATCCCTGGGCCGGTCCCTGGATGCGAGCATCCTGTTCATCCCCCACTTGACCCGCGACGATGGAGCCACCCACCTGACCCTGATGGAAATCCACCTGGACAGCCAACTGGTCATGGACAGGGCAGATGCCGAGTTGGGCGAGCCTCGGGCGGGAACTTTGGAACGCCTGGCCCGGTTGGTCGTGGAGCGCATCGCGGAAAATGCTCCGGCCACCAGTGCGGATTCCGGATCCATCCAGGTGAGCACCTCCCGATCGAACAAGATCTGGATCGACGGGAGCTACGCCGGACACAGTCCGCTCATCGCGGAGGTCTGGCCGGGAGAACACCGCGTGTCCGTCGTTCCCGACCCGGAAGCCGGGGCGGAGGACGCCCCTCCTCCGGTGTCCGACCTGGAACTGGAACCGATGGTCTCCTTCGACTACCTGTGGATCCAGCCAGCGCACGGGTACCGGGAGCGGCATTGGCGTCCGTCCTCCGAACGTTCCTCGGCGATGGCTCCCTCCAGACCGACTTCGAGTTCGCGGCCTTCCCACGGGAACAGCCAACGCTCCGGCGACGACGCGGGAGCCGTCGTCGCCGGAGTCGCGGTGGCGGCCATCGGCATCGGTCTGTTGGCCGCGGCCGCGGCCCAGCCGGATTCCGTCTGGGACCGGACCTACCAGGACGTCACGGTGCGGGCCGGGGACACCGTGCAAGTGGCTTTCCGGAGGACATCGACCGGAAGCGCGGGGTTGCGGTTCCTGGGGGTGGTGATGTTGATCTTCGGCGTCGTCTTGGCGGCGGCGGTGGCCTCCAGCCAGCATTGAACGGCGAGGAATGCAGGTGCATCGGGACCCCCGATTGACCTGACTTCAACGGTTGTGTCCGGAACCACCCACAATGGACAATATCCTCGCCCTAGATTGGCTCCTGTGCGCCGCGACACTCACGTCACCGGCGCCGGGACCTGCATTCCCGGTTCATTCGAACAGGTAAGAAGCCATGAACGCAAGATTCTCCCTCGCCGGACTCCTTCTGGGCGCCATCGCACTCCAGGCCCAGACCGTGACCATCAAGAACGCCGGTGGCTGGCTCGAAACGGCCTATGTCGAATGGCAGACGACCGGCAAAGCCGACAGCTACGACGTCTATGTGAACGGCGCCGGAGTCGCCAACCAGAAGCTCGACAACCCGTTGATCCGCAGCTACGGTTCCTACTGGCGCGCCGACGCGATCGGTCTCAAAGCCGGAAGCTACACCCTCAAGGTGGTGCCGGTTGTCGCTGGCAAGGAAGGGACCGCAGCCACCACCAGCGCCCTGACCGTGATGGCGAACGACCGCTCGGGGTTCGCCTTCTCCGGAGGTAACATCCCCAGCGCCTACAACCTGGATGGCACTCCCATGACCGGCGCCGTCATCCTGTACCTCACCCAGAAGACCAAGGACGCCATCTCCCTCACGGTGACCGGCGCCAACGCCAATCCCTGCGTGGGCATCCAGACCATCCTGGACGCATTCGCCAAGGGCAAGGACAGCCGTCCGCTCATCGTCCGGGTGGTGGGGCAGGTGACGGACCCCACCTACACCCAGGACGGCGACATCCTTCTCGGGAACAAGAATCTCGCCACCGGCCACATGACCTTCGAAGGCGTGGGCAACGACGCCACCGCGAACGGCTGGGGGGTTCGGGTCAAGGGAGCAACGAACCTCGAGGTCCGCAACCTGGGGGTCATGAACGTCAACAGCACGGCCCTCGACGACATCGGTCTCCAGCAGGCCAACGACCACATCTGGATCCACAACAACGACCATTTCTACGGCATGCCCGGGAGCGCCGCCGACCAGTTCAAGGGCGACGGCGCCATGGATGTCAAGCTGTCCACCTACGTGACCATCGACTACGACCACTTCTGGGACAACGGAAAGTGCAGCCTGCTGGGCCTTTCCGAGAACACCACCACCGGGCTCTACATCACCTACCACCACAACTGGTTCGACCACTCCGACTCGCGCCACCCCCGCGTGCGCTTCTATTCCGCGCACGTCTACAACAACTACTACGACGGCAACGACAAGTACGGGGCTGGTTCCACGATGGGCTCCTCGATCTTCGAGGAAGGAAACTACTTCCGCGCCTGCAGGTATCCCATGCTCACGTCCTTGCAGGGCACCGACGTCTGGGATCCGACCAAGCAGGCCGACGACCCGAGCCTGGGCAGCTTCTCCAGCGAGGCCGGCGGAACCATCAAGGCCTGGAACAACCACATCGAGGGCCAGAAGCGCTTCGTGGCCTACGGGGATGCCACATATCCCAATTCCACGGTCGATTTCGACGCCTACGTGGCCGCGAGCCGCAACGAGAAAGTGCCCGCGACGGTCAAGTCGTTTTCCGGCGCCAACGTCTACAACAACTTCGATACGGATCCTTCCGCGATGTACGCCTACACCGCCGACGCCCCCGATGTCGCCAGGACGAATGTCATGGCCCACGCCGGACGCACGCAGGGCGGAGACCTCCAGTGGACCTTCAACAATTCGGTGGACGACACCTCCTCGGCCCTCAACGCCGGACTCAAGGCCGCGGAAATGGCCTACAAGACCGCAATGGCCTGCATCCAGGGAGAAGGCGCCTGTACCGCCACGACCTCGATCCGGACGCAGTCCGGAACCAGCTCGAATCCGATCCTCATCGACGTCCAGTCCCACCGCCTTTCCGTCGCGGATGGCTGGACCCTGCGGTCGGCGGAGATCTTCACGCCCCAGGGTGCCCGGGTCCTCGCGGCGACGGGGAGTTCGGACGTCTCCTTCGCGGGCCTGCATCGGGGAATCTACCTGGCAAGGATCCGGACGGATCGCGGGACCTTCGAACAGCTGCTCCTGAAGGGCGACTGAGATCGCGCCACGCCCCTCGCGAAGCGAGGCACGGAACCCATTCATCCGCGAGCAAAACAGCATGAACCGCTCTCGAACCCGAGCCCTTCTCCTTGGCCTGCTGACCGCCGCCACTGGCGGGGCGGCCACCACTCCCACCGTCACTTTGAACGTGGCGACGAATGTGCCCGCCCTCGCCATCCCCCCGAGGTTCATCGGCTTGAGCTTCGAAACAGCCGTGTTGAAAGGCGGGACGTTCCAAGCCGAAAACAACGCCGACATGATCGGGCTGTTCAATGGGCTCGGCCCAGGACTTCTTCGCATCGGTGGAGCCTCGGTGGAGCTGAGGGCATGGGATTCCACCGGCAATGGGGCCGGGGGAGGAGCCTCCGTTTCGTTCCAGGACCTCCAACGCCTGGCCGATTTCCTGCGAGCGACCGATTGGAAGGTCCTCTACGGCCTCAACATGGGCCGGTCCAATCCGACGCTCGCGGGCTCCGAGGCCCACCCCCTCGATTCCATCCTGGGCGATCGACTGGCGGAAGTCGAAATCGGCAACGAGGTGGACAACTATGCGGGCGTGTTCCGCCCTGCCGTTTGGCCTTTCGAGTCCTATCGCACCGAATGGGACTCGTTCCGGCTGGCCATGATCAAGCGAGACCCCAGAATCGTCTTCACCGGTCCGGCCACCGCGCATGGTCCCAGCAGTTGGGTGGACAGCTTCGCCCTCGAGGAGGCGAAAAACATCTCGACCTTGACCTTCCACTACTATCTGGCCAACGGAAAGGACACCGTCCACATCCCCACCGTGGGCAGGCTGCTGGGGAAGGACGCGCTGATGGCCACGCGCATGCGAGGCATCGGCGACACCGCCGTGAAATACAGGATCCCCGATGGATTCCGGGTCACCGAAACCAATTCCTACTACGGTGGGGGCGCCCCGGGGGTCAGCAATTCCTACAGCTCGGCGCTGTGGACGGTCTACTACATGTACACCTTGGCCGTTTCCGGGGGATGCGCCGGCCTCAACTTCCACACCTCGGGCACCGGATCCTACTCCCCCATCGCGGCCCAGGGGAATCCCGACACCATCGTCGAGGTGCGCCCCATGTACTACGGCATGCGCCTGTTCTCGATGGCGTCGCGGGGGGCCGTGCGACCGGCGGCGATGTCGGATTCCCTCGCCTGGGTTTCGGCGTGGACCGTGGACGACTCCGACGGTTCCCGGCACTTCGTGGTGCTCAACGCGGACTCCGCGAATCCGCTTTCGGCGACCTTGGTTCCTGGGACGGGATTTGTCCAATGGACGTCCTACGCGCTGGTGGGCAAGGGCGTCCACGACACCACCGGCGGCACCACCCTGGGCGGGGCGCCCATCGCCAAGAACGGCGCATGGAACCCCGTTCCCAAGACCGGCACCGTCGCCGGATCGCTCCAGACCACGCTCGCGCCGGCCAGCGCCCTGCTCGTCACGTTCCGGAAGAACAACTCGTCCATCGCCACGCGCACGCCCATCCCGGGCCTGCACTGGGAGGGTTCCAGCCTGCGGGTGGACACCCCCCACGCCCAGTTGTTCGGCACCGACGGGAAGATGGTCCCCGCGACATCCCGCGCCGTGGGCACGACATCATGGAACCTGTCGAGCGCGCCGCACGGCGTTTACGTGGTCCGAGCCGGAGCGGAAATCAGAACGGTGGTCTGGAAGTAGCCCGACCCCTCGCTTCCCGCGGACCCTTGCGCTCATCGCCAAGGAAACCTTGAAGAAGAGCAGGAACATCAACATCCGGCTGACGGAGAACGACCTGGTCTCCATCAAGATGCTGGCCGCCCGGGAAGGTCTCCCCTACCAGACCCTCATCGGAAGCCTCATCCACAAGTACGCGGCGGGAAGCCTGAAGGACGTGGCCTGATCCGGATCAGGCCCGGCGGTCGGGCTGGACGGGGGTCGGTTCGGGTAGCGGAACGTCCAAGGAAATTCCAGGGACGTCCTGCGTCGCTCGGTGCAGGATCTCCACGTCCCTTTCGCCGCGAAAGCCGCTGAAGGCGATCACCAAGGGAGCGCCATCGGAAAGCACGCCCGGAATTCCGCCGTCCCAGCCTACGAATTCCGGAAGCGGGATGCTGCCCCCGTCCGCCACCCACATCAACGGCTCCAGAACCTATGTAATCGTGTAATCCATCGCCGATGGACACACATCCTTCGCCATCAAACCCTGGAAAAGTGGCAACCCGTCGTCAATCCAGGCTTGGGCGATTCATGAATCGCCCCTACGAGCGACATGTCCCTGCGTCACTCGTGCGCGGTCCTCATTCGCCCCGCTCCCCTGACCAGACGGCATCAATCCACCCGCCGCCACGGCGCATCGCCGTGCAGGCGGGCGCACAGATCTTGACGAACCACCGAGATCTCCGCGTGAGCCGTTCCGGTGGCTGGGGTGTGGGGGACGGAAGTCCACCACGAAGGCGCGGGATTCCCAGGGGCCGCGCCCGGTCCTTGGGCCGCCGGAGGCCAAGCTACCTTTCCCTCCCCTATGGGCATCCAATGCGGCATCGTGGGGCTTCCCAACGTGGGCAAGTCCACCATCTTCAACGCCATCACCAACGCCGGGGCGCAGGCGGCCAACTATCCCTTCTGCACCGTGGACCCCAACGTGGGGACCGTGACCGTGCCCGACCACCGGGTCGATCGGCTGGTGGAGGTGGTGAAACCGCGCAACACCGTGCGCGCCGTCATGCAGTTCGTGGACATCGCGGGGCTGGTGCGCGGGGCCTCCAAGGGCGAAGGGCTCGGGAACCAATTCCTGTCCCACATCCGCGAGGTGGACGCCGTCATGCACGTGGTCCGCTGCTTCGAGGACGGGGACGTGACGCACGTGGAAGGGTCGGTGGATCCACTGCGGGACATCGGGATCATCGATACCGAGCTCGCGCTCAAGGACATGGAGACCGTGGAGAAGCGGCTCTCCAAGGACGAGCGCGCCGCCAAGAGCCAGGACAAGAAGGCCAAGTCCGCCGTGGAGGTGTGGCACAAGCTCCTGGCCGCCCTCAACGAGGCGAAGGCCGCCCGATCCGTCGCGCTGACCGAAGACGAAGCCGAAATCGCGGGCGAGCTCCAATTGCTCACCTCCAAACCGGTCCTGTACTGCTGCAACGTGCTGGAAAGCGAGATCCACACCGGCAACGCCCAGGTGGAGGCGGTGCGCGGCCACGCCGCGGCGGAAGGCGCCCAGATGGTGATGATCTCGGGCAAGATCGAAGCCGAACTCAGCCAGTTGGAGCCCGAGGAGAAGGCGATGTTCCTGCGGGAACTGGGCTTGAAGGAATCGGGCCTGGACACGGTCATCCGTGCCGCCTACTCCCTCCTTGGGTTGCAGACCTACCTGACCGCGGGCGTGCAGGAAGTGCGCGCCTGGACCTTCCGCAAGGGCTGGAAGGCTCCGGCCTGCGCCGGCGTGATCCACACCGATTTCGAGAAGGGGTTCATCCGGGCCGAGACCATCGCCTGGAAGGACTTCGAGGCTTTGGGCACGCAGCACGCCTGCAAGGAGAAGGGCCTCCAGCGCTCCGAGGGCAAGGAATACGTGGTCCAGGACGGCGACATCCTGAACTTCCTGTTCAACGTCTAGGGGTCTTTTCCCTCAGAGGTGGTGCGCCGGGCGGCAGCAGGAGGCTCCGCCCTGGCCGGGGATCACGTCGGCCACCTCCGCGCGGGGAAGGCTCTTCCAGGCGGCGAAGGCCACCACCAAGGTCAGGAAGACCGCACCGGCCGGGCGCGACCAGCGTCCCAGGCGTCGGCGGATCCAGGCCAGGATCTCGCCGCTGGCCAGGAGCCAGGGGATGTTGGTGGACCAGAACACCGCCATGACCAGCCACGCCTGCCAGAGGGTTTGGCGGGAGGACGCCACGAAGAGGAAGCCGTAGAGCCAGATGCAGGGGAGCAGCGTGCTGGTGGCGCCCAGGATCCACGCCCCCGCCGGGCCGGTGAAGCCGATGGCGCGCTGCCTCTTCCCCACCCAGCCGCCGATGCGCACGGAGACCCGCGAAAGCCATCGCCAGCGTTCCATCCAGCCGGAAGCCAGAAGGCCGGCCCAGGCGGCGAGCAGGAACACGAAGAACACGATTCCCGCGCGCGGGACGCCCAGCCAGTGGAAGGTGGAGCGGAACCCCAGCCCCACGGTGTGGAGGATGGAGGCGAGCGCCAGGTAGGTGCACAGGCGCCCCAGGTGGTACGCCACCGTGCGCGACAGATCCCGTCCCCGGCTCGCGAGACCAGCGAAGGGACCGCACATGCCCGCGCAGTGCCAGGAACCGGCGAGACCGGCCACGGCCACCGCGCCCAGGAGGGCCGGGCCGTCCAGGCGGGAGAATCCGTCAAGATTCGTCATCTGGCTTCTCGTGGGGGTCGTCCCACAGGGCGCGTTCGGCGGGGGTCTCCAGGTCGTCGAGCTGCCCGGTGCGGATGCTCCAGATCAGGAGCGCCAGGAAGATCAGGAAGAGGAACACCCCCCCGGCGACCAGGATGGCGAAGACGCTCACGGGATGCTCCGGAACGGATGGCGCGTCAAGGCGTAGGCCACCACGGCGATGGAGGACATTGGCATGAGACAGGCGCAGACCACGGGACCAAGATACCCGAGCAGGACGAGACCGACCCCCAGGACGTTCCAGACCACCGCCCAGGACAGCGCGAGCACGATGTGTCCGCGCACCGCCTTGGAGGCTTCCAGGAGCTCCACCAGGAGGCCAAGGTCGTCGCGCGCCAGGTAGACGTCGCAACTGGCCAGGGCCGCCGCGGCGCCCCCCTGCACGCCCACGCCCACCTGCGCGGCGCGCAGCGCACCGGCGTCGTTGATGCCGTCGCCCACGAAGAGGACCTTGCGCACCCGGGACAGGGACTCCACGAAGCGCAGCTTTTCCTCGGGGTCGCGCCGCGACAGTGCTCGGTCCGAAGGGATTCCGCAAGCCCGCGCCACCGCCGCCACGGGACCGGCCCGGTCTCCGGAAAGGATCCACCCTTCGCGCCCGCGCAGGATTCTCGCCACGGCGGCGGGGGCCTCCTCGCGCAACCCGGACCCGAGCCGGAACGAAGCCACCTCCACGGCGTCGCGCGACAGGACGATTTCGCTCCACGTCCCCTCTCCCGACACCTCCGTGCCCAGCGCCCAGTCGCGCCGGCCCAACCGGACCACGGCACCCGTGGAGTCGGTGGTCTGCAGACCGCAGCCCTGCGTCTCGCGCGCGTCGGGGTCGACCGCGAACGCGGGGAACGCCTCCCGCAAGGGTCGCAGCGCCAAGTGGGCCGAAGCCAGCGCCAGCGCTCCCACCCGCTCGCTCCACCGGTCCCTGCCCCGGGGCTCGGTCCAGATCTCCTCCAACAGCCTGGGAATGGCCCGGGTCAGGGTGCCGGTCTTGTCGAAGACCACGGTGTCGATCTGGGCGATCCGCTCGAAGGCGTCCACCCCCTTGAGCAGGATGCGACGCCGGGCCGCCTGCCGGTGCGCGATCCCGAGCACGGCGGGGACCGCGAGTCCCACCGCGCAGGGACAGGCCACCAGGAGCACGGCCACGATCCTCCGACCGTCCACGTGCCCGAGGAACACCCCCCGAGCCAGCAGGAGCGCCACCACCGCGAAGACGCCCAGCACGACCGCCTGCTCGATCCGCTCGGACAGTTTCTGGAGTCCTCCCTTGGATGCGGAGGACACCATGGACAGGATCCGTCCCATGCGGGTGTCGCGGCCCGTCGATTCGATCTCCACCTCCAGCGGCCCCTCCAGGTTCACCGCTCCGGCCCAGACCTTGTCGCCCGCGCCCACGGGCACGGGCTCCTCTTCCCCGGTCAGCCACGCGGCGTTCATGGAGCCGCGGCCCGCGCGCACGAATCCGTCGCCGGAGAACACCTCGCCCGCCGCGAAATCCACGACGTCCCCCGGTCTCGCCCCCCCGCCCTCTCCGGCGAGTTCGCGGGCCAGGAACTCCCCGCCCGAGCGGACGCGATCTTCGGCAAGGCGCGTCACCAGACGGCCCGCCAGGAGGAATCCGGTCAGCATGGCGACCGCGTCGAAGTAGGTCTCGTTCACTCCGCGCCAGGCGTTCCACACACCGGTGAAGTACCCCACCAGTACAGAGGCGGCCACCAGGAGGTCCAGGGTGGCGCGGTGGGCGCGAAGGGACTGGAGGGCGCCGCGGTAGAACGGGATGGCGCACCAGAGCACGACGGGAGCCGTCACCACCGCGAGCGCGAGCCCCAGCTCCCGGACGATCCCGCGGCTGATGCCCTCCAGGAGGCCGGCGTACAGCCCGATGGCCACGTGCATGGACGCCGCCGCGCAGGCCAGCGCCACCCCGGTGCGCAGCACCCAGAGGCGGACCTCGCCGCGGCGCGCGCGGGCGATCTCCGGATCGTCGCCGGGGCGGACGCGGAAGCCCATGCGCCGGAATGTCCCGGCCACCTGGTCCAGCCGCGTCCCACGCCGGAACATAACGTTCACCGTGGAGCGCCCCATGTCCAGGTCGGCGCGCAGGATGCGCGGATCCGCCAGCGGCACCCGCTCCACCAGCCAGGCGCAGGCGGAGCAGGTCACCCCCTCCAGCAGGAATTCGACCGCGTCCGCGTCGGGACCCGCCGAGCGGACGAACCGCTTGACGGCGGCTTCCGTGGCGAAGGGATCGCGTTCGGGGATCGCGAAGGCGGCGACTCCGCTGCCCACGCGACGCGTGTAGTACTCCTCCAGACCCATCCCCAGGATCGCCGCCCGCGCCGCCTCGCAACCGGGACAGCAGTAGGGGCCGCGCGGGGATGGCAGCCCGCAGTGTAGGCAGGTGCCGTCCGTTCCCGTGGATTCCTTCAGTTCGGCTTCCCGGTCCACTCGTCGCGGAACGGCATCACCTTGGGGCCGTGGTGGGTGGCGATGACCACCACGGCGGTCTGGACCACCACCACCGCGACGAGCGCCAGGATCACGATCCATTTCCAATTCATGTCAGCCCTCCGGCCCGAAGGCCTGGAACGATACGTGGGCGGGTCGGTGGTGCCCCTGCACCGCCTCGACGCGCAGCTTGACGGGACTGGATCCGTCCTGGAACGAGGCCTGCGGAATCCGCACGAACAGGCCGATCTCCGTCGGTTGCGATCCCGCCGCGGTGGTCCGGTCCATCACGGGAACGTAGATGTCGACCCCGGGGGTCTCGGACACGATCCGGAAGGTGAGGCTGTCGCGGGTCTTGTTGTCCACCCGCAAGGTCAGGTAGTTCTGGACCACGCCCCCCGACACCGTGAAGTTGGCCATTCCCTGGCGCATCAAGGTGACGTCGTAGTCGGTGCGCAGGGCCACGCGCACCACCGACACCATCACCAGGAGGAACGCGAAGGCCATGTAGAGGATGGGCCGCCAGTGCAGGGTCGGGTTCTCGCCGGCGAGCTCGGCTTCCGTGGTGTAGCGGATGAGCCCCTTCTCCTTGCCCACCTTGAGCATCATGTCGTCGCAGGCGTCGATGCAGGCGGTGCACCCGATGCACTCCAGTTGAAGACCGTCGCGGATGTCGATCCCCGTGGGACACACCTGGACGCAGCGCGTGCAGGCCACGCAATCGCCCGCGCCCTGCGTTCCCAGCCTTCCGCGGGGTTCGCCGCGCTTCTGGTCGTAGCCCACGATCAGGGTCTTGGGGTCCAGGAGCACTCCCTGGAGTCGTCCGTACGGACAGACGATCAGGCAGGTCTGCTCGCGGAACCACCCGAAGTCGAATAGGAAGGCCGCTCCCACCCCGGCGATCGCCAGGAACATCGCCACGTGCTGGAGGGGATCGCGGAAGGCCTGGAGGAGGGAATGTCCCGACACGACCCAGCCCACGCAGTTGGCGGCCATCAGCAGCGAGACGGCGGCGAAGGCCGCCCATTTCGCCGTCTTGCGCAGGATCTTTGCGCCGGAGATGGAACCCTCGTCCCGCTGGCGCCGCAGGTTGGCCCTGCCTTCGATCAACTGCTCGATGGGTCGGAAGATCATCTCCAGCCAGGTGCTGTGGGGGCAGAACCAACCGCAGAAGACCCGACCGCCCCAGGCCGTGAGGGCGTAGACGCCGATGATCGCCCCCAGCACCGCGGTGATGAACATCCCCAGTTCGTGGGCCCAGAAGACGGTCCCGAAGAGGACGAGCTTCCGCGAGAAGACGTCCACCTGCACCAGCGGGAGTCCGTGCAGGGTGATCCACGGGCAGGCCGCGAAGAACGCGAGCAGACCCACGGCCAGCGCCTGCCGGCGACGGCGCCACAGGCCGTCGATGATCTCGGCGTAGACCCAGTTCCTGTTCCCCTGGCCGTCGATGGTGCGAAGGGAGTCTCGGAATGTGCCTTTGGGCTCTTTCATCTCGTCTCCTGTGCGGGGGGCGTTCCCCCCCGCCGTTCCGGCCCTAGAGCGTGTCGAAGACCCCTTGGGGCGGCTTCGGATTGGCCGGATGCGTGCCGTGCAGGCTCTTGACGAAGATGGCCAGGGTCTTGATCTGGTCGTCGTCGAACTGGTTTCCCCAGGTCGGCATTCCCTTGGAGGGGACGCCGTTCTGGATCGTCATCGCCACCGAGTCGATGCGGCCCCCGTGCAGCCAGAAATCGTCGGTGAGGTTGGGTCCGATGTTCCCCGCTCCGCCCGCGGCGTGGCAGGCGACGCAGTTGGATTCGAACAGCTTGCGACCGGCCGCGAGCCTGTCCTTGTCCTGCCGCAACGCCGTCATCTCCGCGAAGACGAAGGGCGGTCGCAGGGCCCGGATGCTGTCCTGGCGGTAGCGCATCGCGTGGATCTCCGCCTGGAACCTGTCCTGCGGCGAAGGGATGTGCACCAGGAAGTCGGTGTGCATCAGGACCATGTAGCCGATCGCGAACACGATGCTCGCGTAGGCGATGGACTTCCACCAGTTGGGAAGCGGATTGTCGTCCTCGGAAATGCCGTCGAACTGCTTGTCCTGGATGGGCAGGGACTCGTCATGGCTCATCTTTGGGGGCCTCGTCGAAGGAAGTCTTGGCTTTGGGAGCCTCGTCGAAGGGGATCTGGGATTCCTTTTCGTAGAGCCTGCGACCTCTTTGCCGGTACACCCAGACGAGAAGCCCGACGAAGAAGCCGAAGAAGAGGATCAGCCCGATCTTGGGGAAGATCATGAGGTCCATGGCCTGGCCGGTCATTGGGGCGCTTCCTTCTTGATGTCGGTGCCCAGCCGCTGGAGGTATGCGATCAGCGCCACGATCTCCTTGTCCTTGACGGATTCCGGCACGTTCCCCTGGTCCTTGAGGACGGCGGCGACCTCGGCGGCCTGACGGTCGCGCCGGACATCGGCGGAATCCACGTCCTCCTTCGAATAGGGCACTCCCAGCGTCCGCATGGCCTGGATCTTGGCCTTGGTGAGGCCGGTGTCCAGCTTGTTGGTCAGGAGCCACTTGAAGACCGGCATGATGGATTTGGAGGAGATGTCGCGCGGATTGCGCATGTGCCGGTAGTGCCACAGATCCGGGTACTTGCCGCCCACGCGGGCCAGGTCGGGTCCGGTGCGCTTGGAGCCCCACTGGAACGGGTGGTCGTACACCGATTCGCCGGGTCGGCTGGGGGGTCCGTACCGGAGGTACTCGTCCTTGAACGGGCGCACCATCTGGGAATGGCAGAGGTAGCAGCCTTCCCGGACGTAGATGTCGCGGCCTTCCAGTTCCAGCGGGGTGTAGGGCTTGACGGAGGCGATGAGCGGGACGTTGTCCCGGATGTAGAAGGTCGGGACCAGCTCCACCAGGGATCCGACGGAGATGACCGCCAGCGCCAGCGCCGTGAGCACCATCGGCTTGGATTCCAGGATGTGGTGGAGCTTGTTGACGACACCCGTCATGTCCTTCTGGCGGGTGGCCTCCTCGAGGTCGTCCGTCAGGCGGGAGGGAACGAACCGCACCGGCACCAGCACCGTCTCGTCCACGGGCGTCGGGGCCGACTTCATGGTCTTCCAGAAATTGACGACCGCCAGGCACACGCCCGAGAAGTAGAGGAGGCCTCCGAAGAGGCGCATGTAGTAGTAGGGTTCGATGGCCGCCACGGTCTGCACGAAATCGGGGTAGAGCAGCTTGCCCTCGGGAGTCACCGCCTGGAGCATCAGCGCCTGGGTGATGCCCGCGATCCACATGGACACGATGTACACCACGATTCCCACGGTCCCGAGCCAGAAGTGGGTGGTGGCCATCCTGTCGGAGTACAGCTTCACGCCGTAGAGCTTTGGAGCCAGCCAGTAGAGTGCGCCGAAGGTCATGAATCCCACCCAGCCCAACGTGCCGGAATGGACGTGGCCGATGGTCCAGTCCGTGTAGTGCGAGATCGCGTTCACCGACTTGATGGCCATGAGCGGGCCTTCGAAGGTCGCCATGCCGTAGAAGGTGACGGCCGTCACCAGGAACTTCAGGACGTGGTCCTTGCGCACCTTGTCCCAGGCCCCGCGAAGGGTCAGGAGGCCGTTGATCATGCCTCCCCAGGAAGGCATCCAGAGCATGATGGAAAACACCATTCCCAGCGATTGCGCCCAGCCCGGAAGGGCCGTGTAGTGGAGGTGGTGGGGGCCCGCCCAGATGTAAACGAAGATCAGCGACCAGAAATGGACGATGGACAGCCGGTAGGAATAGATGGGCCGGTTCACCGCCTTGGGGATGAAGTAGTACATCATGCCCAGGAACGGGGTGGTGAGGATGAAGGCCACCGCGTTGTGGCCGTACCACCACTGCACCAGGGCGTCCTGGGTTCCCGAGAACATCGAGTAGCTCTTGAGGAACGAGACGGGGATGAAGAAGGACTCCACGATGTGCAGCGCCGCAACGGTGATGATGGAGGCGGAATAGAACCAGATCGAGACGTAGAGGTGCTTCTCGCGGCGGCGCAGCAGGGTCCCGAAGTAGTTGACGGCGAACACCACCCAGACGACGGTGATGGCGAGCTTGATGGGCCATTCGAGTTCGCCGTATTCCTTGCCGAAGGTCAATCCCTGCGGGAAGGTGAGCGCGGCGCACACGATGATGGCCTGCCAGCCCCAGAAATGGATCTGGGAGAGGACGTCCGAGTAGAGCCTCGCCTTCACCAGCCGCTGGGTGCTGTAGTAGGCGGCCGTGAAGAACGCGTTGCAGGCGAAGCCGAAGATGACCCCGTTGGTGTGCAGCGGACGGATGCGCCCGAAGGTGATGTAGGGGATCCCCATGTTGACCCGCCAGTTGGCGAGCTCGGAGGCGATGAGGATCCCGACGAGCATGCCGACGAAACCCCAGAGGACCGTGGCCCAGAAGAACTGCCGGACGACCTTGTCGTTGTAGGTCAGTCGTTCGAGACCGGTGTTCTGTTCTGGCTGGGACACTGAGCACTCCTTGAACGTTCGGGAATTGGAGCCCAGTATCCGACATTCCATTTCGGGTGTCCAGGACTCCGGCGTTTCCCGGATCGCCCACCAACCTACCTAAGTGGGATCGTCCATGTCAATGAGTATGAAACTCAAGATTCACACCAGCCGCGCCTTGATTCCTTCCGCCCAGCTTTGGGCCAAGGGCCGCTGCCCGTAGACGGAACCGTCCACGCGAAGCGAGGGCATGGCCAGAGTCGCTCCTCTCGCCACCAGTTCGTTCTCGAGCACGTCCACGGCCCTGCAGAAATGGGGATAGCTGTGCGAGCCCGGTCCGAACACCGCCGCCAGGATCCCGTCCAGGCGAAGATCGCCCAGCGCCTCCCGGAACCTTTGGAAATCCCGCTGCAGGCAACCGTTCTCCCAAGTGGAGCATCCCAGCACGAGGACCGGATACTGCGAGATCTCCTCGACCTTGGTGCGCAGGACGTTCTTGGCTTCCACATCCACACCCGCAATCCCCAGTCCCTTCTTCACGGCACCGGCCAGGATGCGGGTCGTTCCCGTCGTGCTACCGAACACCAGCAACCCGCGTATGGAATCCATGGATGGAATCTGCTGACCTCGGGGCCCGCGGACAAGTCCGGGGATGTTTCGATCGCGGACACGGCGATCCGTCTATCGCGATTGGACGGATTCCGCCCTACGCAAGTTCCCTGGGAAGGGGGAAATGCACGTTTTCCTCGACTCCGGTCCAGGTCTCCACCTGGGATCCGGGATGCAGGGACTGGATCCGTTCCACAAGCCCCTGGACCAGGGATTCCGGGGCCGAGGCTCCGGACGTGATCCCGATGGTTTCGGCTTCCGCGAACCAGGCGGGATCGGCTTCCTCGGCGGAATCGAGGAGGAAGCTCGGGATCCCGAGTTTTTCCCCGAGTTCCCGCAGGCGGTTGGTGTTGGAGCTCGTGCGCGATCCGATCACCAGGAGGACGTCCACTTCCGGGGCCATCTGGCGGACGGCGGCCTGCCGGTTCGTGGTCGCGTAGCAGAGATCTCCGCGGACCGGCCCCTGGATGTTGGGAAAGCGACGGACCAGTTCCTCGATGATCCCGCGAGTCTCGTCCACCGAGAGGGTGGTCTGGGTGGTGTAGGCGAGCATCTCCTCGTCGCCCGCCTGGAGCTTCCCGACATCCTCGATGGAGCCCACGAGCAGCACCTCGCCGTCGGCGAGCTGTCCCATGGTGCCCACCACCTCGGGGTGGCCGCGGTGGCCGATCAGGACGACCCGGTTTCCCCTTCCCGCATGCCGCTTCACCGAGGTGTGCACCTTCTTCACCAGCGGGCACGAGGCGTCGATGATGGTCAAATTCCGTCCCATGGCGTCCTGGAACACCGACTCCGACACGCCGTGCGCGGAGAAGATGACCGGAGCCCCGCTGGGAACCTCGTCCAGCTCCTCCACGAACACGGCCCCCTTGTCGCGGAGTTCCTGCACGACATGTCGGTTGTGGACGATTTCGTGGCGCACGTACACGGGCCTGCCGAACTTCGCCAACGCCCGCTCCACGATCTCTATGGCTCGGTCGACACCGGCGCAGAAACCGCGCGGAGCCGCCAGAAGGATTTTCTTGGTCATTTCGGACGTGAAGGTACGAAACCGACCTCGCGGACGGGGCGGAACCCGCTCCGCGGAATCTTCAGTTCCTGAGGATCTTCACCGTCTGGTCGCCGTGGAGGGCCGAGTGTACCTGGACCAGGTACACGCCGGGTCTCAATCCCCGACCGGCGACAGCCCGATCCTGACCAGTCCCGTCCTCCAACTCGCCGCCGGCGATGCTCAGGACCCTGTATCCGAACGCCCCTTGGGCCTCGATCCCGATGCCGCCGGTGGGAAGGTTCCGGCAGGTGGCGAAGGCCGGTAGCGCGCTCCGTGGCGTGGCCAGCTCCGTGGTGCAGAACTTCCCGGCGCAAGACCGACCGATATCGATCTCGTCCACGACCGCCGCCACATTGCCGGACGTCGCGGTGATCTCGAATTTCACATACCGCGCGGGAACCGGGGAAAACGTCACGGGGTGGATCAGGCCGGTGGCCGGGAAAGTGCCCGCCGCGACCTTGGTGAAAGTCTTGTTGTCCGTGCTGACGTAGATGTTGTAGCCGGTGACGAAGCTCGCCTTGTTGGTGACGGTGGTGATGTCGTTGCCAGTGGACCGGGCCTGGTCGGGCATGTACTCCAGCATGGAGATGTTGGGGTAGACCTGGCCCAAGTCCATGTCCAGCCACTGCGGCGAAGCGACACTGGGCACGGCAGCCGATTTCCACACTTTTTCCACTTCCGCGCCGCTGACCCAGTCGCTATGGCCATCGATCGCCCAGTAGGGCTTGTTCGCCGTGCTGGCCATGCTGGAGGCGGTGATGCCCACCGGTGTGACGGGATACTCGAGCACAGGACCGGGATCCGGAAGAGCTTTCCTGCCGGTGTTGGGGGTCCAGTACTTGGGCACTTGGCTCAATTGGCTCGTGATGTCGCTCTCGATGACGCCATTGGTGTCCGGAGGGCAGTCCAGGAGGTAGTTGCACCACACCGGCTCCGTGGTCCCCTTCAGCATGCCCCCGATGGAGGAGGCCGATTTCACGCCTCCATTCCCGGCCCCGTTGTTGAAGCTCGCGGTGTGCCAGAACCATCCCGAACCGTAGATCTTGTTGCCCTGGGTGCTCACGAAGGTGTTCGAAGCCGGAACGTTGAAGTGCTCGAAATTCAGGATATCCTCTTCGAAGGGCTGGGTGAGGCCGTTGTGGTCGCAAATGAGGATGTTGGGCTGCAGCGCCTTCACCGTGTCCCTGATCGTCTGGTAGGCCACCTGCTGACGACCGGCCATCCAGGTCCATCCGTCGAACATGATCAGTGGGATGGTGCCGTAGTTGGTGAGCAGTTCCGTCAATTCCCCGGTGATGGTGGCCATCTGCGCAGGGGTGATGGCTCCGGAATCGGTCGCTCCGGCGACGATCCCCTCCGTCCGGTCCCAGATGGAGAAGTACAGACAGGGCGTGACGCCAACGGCCCGGAAGGAGTCCACGTACATCTTCACGATGTCATGCGGGTACTGGCTGGACATCACGTTCTGGTAGGTGCCAAAATTGTTCTTTTTCCCGTACTTCGTGGGCCAAAGCGCAAATCCGTCATGGTGTTTGGTGGTAAGGACCGCAAAGGTCATGCCTGCGGACTTCGCGGCGTTCGCCCACTGGGTGGGGTGGACGCCGGTGGGGTTGAACTTGTTCGGATTCTGGTTTGGGAGCGCCCATTCCTGGTTGGTGAAGGTCCCCAGGTTGAAATGGATGAACATGCCAAAGCGCAGGTTCGCGAAGTTCTGCTTGAGCTGGTAGTTGGACAGGACCGGGCTGTTGCTGAACGTCTCGGCCTGGGCCTGGGACACCCGAGAGAGTCCCAGCATAAGCGCGAGTCCCAAAAACACCGTCCTCTTCGCACCGAATCCAATTTGCATCGATCACCCCCACCGACAAACCCGGGAACGGAATGTCCCGATGGTCAGATCTTACGCTCGGGACCGGATCCCGCACCGGCGATATGCTGCGGACTCCGTTGACAGCTATTCAACGCCCGACGAACGCACCCCGGACCCTTCGGCACCCGGCTCTCCGATGGAGGCCAAGCCACGCCGCAGCCAGCGCAGGGAACGGAAAACGCTGCGACAGGGGTCCGGCACGGGCCAGTTTTCGTGCTGGTGCCCAACCCCCAGCAGCGATTGCAGCCGACCGTCCAGCCGCCAGTCATCGAAGGCGAACCCCACGGTGTCGGATCCTCGCAGGATGGGGTGCCACACCATCTCCACCAATTCGCGGTGGCGACCGTGGAATGCCTCGAGGTGGTGGTCGCCCCAACCCATGGCCTTGCAGAGGGCCGCCAAATCGGACGATCCTTCCGGGCAAACCACGTCCCACTCCCGCAACGCATGGGGGCACCAGTCCGGAAATTCCAACGCGCCGGCGAAGTCGGACATGGACAGAAGCCAGCCATCCTCGCGCGGCACCACGCGGACCTCCTGGACGCCGGAGAGGGCGATCCAGATCGCCTTCTCGTACCACGACCGGGAAACGAGGGTCCACAGCCGCTGCGTCAATTCCCGGTCCTGGGGCAGCGGCGGAGAGTTGGCGATCAACGCGGCGAAGGCGACGTAGTCCGGGGTCGGTTCCGCCTTGGGATCGCGCAAACGCCTTGTCTCCCGCAGATACGCGAGGTAGGAGGCGAACGTGAAGCCGTCGGCGGCTTCCATCACCAGGCCCTGGAACCCGTCTTCGGCGACGAGGTCGGCTCCGGGAATCCAGATTCCCTCCGAGCGACCGCGGAAGAGGTCCCCGAGCACCTGGCCGATCCGACGCTCCCGGGGGAGGTCGCACTCCAACGGGAAGGTGGGCCTCAGCTCGGAGAGCAATCCTTCCCAGGCGCGGCGAAGCACGGGGTCGTGCACCACGATGGGGTCCGCCACACCGGGCTCCATGTCCAGGCTTGCGGCGGCCTCGGCTCCGGGGAGCAGGAGCTTGAGGATGCGGTCGCTACCAGACAGCCGTTGCACCCGGTAGGTTTGGAAAAGCCCGTCGCTGGACACGGAAGCGGGAACCAGCCGCGCCGACTCGCATCCGGGAGCCTGGTAGACCATGCGTTGGAGAGCGTCCAAGGCCTCGGGAGCGAGCCCCAGGGACTGGCCGGTGGCCCAGACCCGGTCCAGGCCGGGCTGGGACGGATGCCCCAGACGGACCAGGGGCTTTTGCACCAGTGCCCGCGCCATGCGCGGAGCGGCACCCTTGAGGCGGGTGGAGATCCGCTCCAGTTCGCGGCAGAGCTCGCCGAACTCCTGGCGATTCTCCTTGGCGGCCTCCTTCCAAACCTGGACCAGGACCTTGGCCCAACGCCTCCAGAGGCGTCGGCGCCCCTTCCCCTTGGGGAGTTGCAGGAACGGCCAACGCGGTCCCAGCGGGCCGAGGACAAGCCAGAACAGCTTCGCGAGGCGGGTCTTGCCCTCGCCCCACGGTTCCACCGGCCGGAGGATGGGCCAGCCTTTCTGTCGAGCCAGGATCTCCAGCTCCTCGTCGGGCCTCACCGCGAAGGCGAACTCCACCGCTTCCAGCAGGGGAGCGTCGGAGATGTGGTCGCTGTAGGCGAAGCTGCCCGCCATCGGCAAGGTGTAGCCGCGTTCGGCCAGGGCGTTCAGCTTGCCTTCGCCCTTGACGTTGTGCCCCGAAATCCGAGGAAGGTTCCAGAGGTTGCGACCATGGAACACGAGCTCCGTGGCCACCAGTTCGTGCGGAGGGAGGATGTCGTCCAGGTTCCAGAGGTAGAAGGAAGGAGAAGCCGTGACCACCACGATCCGATGCCCAAGCGCGTGGTGCATCCAGACCCTGTCGATGATTTCCGTCAACCCGCACTGCGAAAGGAATTCCCGGCTGAACTGGCGAACCAGATTGGTGCGGGAATCCGGGGTTTCGCGGTTGGCGGTGGCCATGTAGGCCCTCTTGAGCCAGACCGAGGGCTTGCCCAGGAGTCGCATCGCCACCGAAAGCCAGATCCACGGCCCCACCCCCCACAGGTGGCGGCGTCGGGCGTACCACCGCTGCCAGTGCAGCATGGAGTCGCCGAAGACCAATGTGTCGTCGAAATCGAAGAACGCGACGGGTCGGGAATCCGAAAGCACCGCTGACTGGGAATGATCTTCCATGAACATCGTGAAAGATAGTGGAAACGGCGATCCCCGCCGCAGGGCCGTCTCTACGGCGGGGATCCTCAGGGTCCGTCCTCCAGCCTCCGGATCAGATCCTCGACCTGGAGTTCATCCAACAACAATTCGCGAGCCTTGGAGCCGCGATCCTTGCCCACCACGCCCATGCGTTCCAACTGGTCCATCAGGCGACCGGCGCGCGCGAACCCGATCTCCATCTTGCGCTGCAGCATGGACACGCTGCCTGCACGGGCCAGCACCACCAGGCGCGCGGCGTCGGCGAACTTGGAATCCAGTTTGACGGGAGCCTCGTCCGTGCCCTCTTCCCCCTCCCCGCCGTCCTCGCCGGTGTCGAAGGTTTCCACGGTGGGGAAATGGACGTCTTGGGAGCTGGCCGCCAAGGCCGCCGCTTCCGCGCCCTCGTCGCTCACGAAAGCGCCGTGGACGCGCACCGCCTCCGGGGCTTCGATGCCCCGGAAGAGCATGTCGCCGCGCCCCAGGAGGTCTTCCGCGCCCTGCTTGTCGAGAATCGTCCTGGCGTCGATCTGGCTGGCCACCTGGAAGGCGATGCGGGTGGGCAGGTTGGCCTTGATCACGCCGGTGATGACGTTGGTGGACGGTCTCTGCGTGGCCAGTATCATGTGGATGCCCACGGCGCGGGCCTTCTGGGCGATGCGCGCGACGTTGGTCTCCACTTCCTTTCCCGCCACCATCATCAGGTCGGCGAATTCGTCGATGATCAGGAGCAGGTAGGGCATGCGTCCCCGCTCCTCCTCCGGCAGGGATTCCGAAAGGGTCCCCGCCTCGTACTTGTCGTTGAACCCGGCGATGTTGCGCACGCCCGCCAGGGCCAGGATGTCGTAGCGGCGGTCCATCTCGCGAGCGGTCCACTTGAGCGCCTGCACGGCTTCCTCGGGCCTGGTCACCACCGGAGCCAGCAGGTGCGGGATCTGCGCGTAGGTGGAAAGTTCCACCACCTTGGGGTCGATCAGGATCATGCGCAACCGCTCCGGCGACTGGCTGAACAGGAACGAGCTCATGATGGTGTTGATGCACACGGACTTTCCCGATCCCGTCTGACCGGCGATGAGAAGGTGCGGCGCCCGCGCGAGGTCGGTGAAGTAGGGGTGGCCGGCGGTGTCCTTGCCCAGCACCACGGGCAGTTTCATGCGGGCATCCCGGAACTGCGGAGCGCGCAGAAGCTCCTTGATGTGGACGGTTTCCGGCTTGGTGTTGGGGATCTCCACGCCCACCAGGGATTCGCCGGGGATGGGAGCCTGGATGCGGATGCGCCGGGCGCGAAGGGCCAGGGCCAGGTCCTCGGAGAGGTTGGAGATCTTGCGCACCGGGGTTCCGGGGGCGAGTTCGATCTTGAACCGCGTGATGACGGGACCCGGCTCGATCTGCAGCACCTTGCCCTGCACGTTGAAGTTGCGAAGCTGGAGCACCAGACGGTCCGCGGTGGCCTGCAGTTCGGTTTCGTCGACTTCGTATTCCGCCGCGGGGGAGTCGGGAAGGATGGAGACGTCCGGCACGATGTACCTGCCCGCGGCCTCCTCCGCAACCCGCCGCTGCGATGGCTTGGGCAGGGAGATCGACCGGGGCCTGGGCGCGACGATGCGGGGCCGCGCAAGAGCGTCCTTCGCGGGGCCTTCGGCGCCCTGGGCGAGACCCTCGTCCGACTCAGGCACGCCATCGTCCTCGGCGAGCTCCGGCTCGGGTTCTGGTCGTGCAGGCTCCTCGGCTTCGGGCACGGCCAAGCGCCGGGTGGGTCTGGGCTCGGGGACGGAATCCGGTTCCGCCGCGATCCGGGGTCTGCGGCTGACCTGGGCCTGCACCGAACGGTCTTCCCATTCGTTGAGCATGGCCGCCCGGCGCACTTCCTCGTCGCGGCGCTTCAGTTCGCGGATTTCCAGCGGGTTGAGTCCCACCAGGTCCTCGGGCCGGAGCGGTCGCCATTCGGACAGATTCCGGTAAACCTCCAACGCCCGGCCGTCCAGCTCCGCCGCCTGTTCCGCGGAGGCCGCCGCCAGGACGGATCCCGGAACCAGCGCGGTGCGTCCCGCGCGGGCCCGCGGAGCCGGCGTGCCGGGATCCATGGGCAGGATGCCCTCCTCCGGCTCGGGGCGGACCCGACGATCCATGAACCGCCCCCGGGGTTCCACGCCCAGGGCCAGGGCACCTCCGGCGAGGAGGTCGCGTTCGGCGAGCGCTTCCAGATCGGGCCGGCGGTCCGATCTGACCTGCCGAGGCCGGTCCGGCGAAGCGTTCCGCGCCGCATTGTCCCGCAGACGCGCCAGGAGCGCCCTGGCGGTCCGGGCCACCCACGCCAGAAACCTTCGCGGCGTGACGCCCGGAACGTACAGCGCCGAGGCGAGGAAGGTCGCGGAAAGGATGAGGGCCGGTCCCAGCCAATGGGGCCCGAACACGGGAAGCAGCAGCGATCCGACCAGGAACTGTCCCAGAAGACCCCCTCTTCTCACCAGGACTTCCACGGGCAGCCCGTTGGTGGCCACGTCGGGCGTGGAAAGGTCGGCCAGGGAGAGGAAAAGGAGGAGGTGTGCCCAACCGAGCCAGACCCCGCGGACGGAGCGGCCCAGCCTCGGATGGGGTCCCGCGATCCAGCGGACGCCCGTCAGACCCCACGCCAGGGGCAGGACCAGGGCGGGGAGGATCCCCAGGAACCAGGCGGTGCGCTCGGCCACTTCGGTCCCCAGGTAGGGGCCCAGAGGGTGGTCCTGGGAACGCAGGATTCCCAACACCAGCGCGAGAAGCAGCCACAGGGAGAGCACGACCAGCACCGCCCCGCCGATCTGCCAGCCCAGGCGAGGTCCGACCGGCGCCGCGGCCCGCTTCGCCGAAGTCCGTTCCGCACGGCGCCCCTTGGAGAGTTCTGGACGCTTTTTGGCCATCAGGAGCGGCGGACGAATCGCCGGTCCACCACCAGGGCGGGCTCGCGTTTGCCGCGGATCTCCACTTGCGCGACCGCTCCGCGGGCCAGGGATCCGGTGCGCACCAGCGCGAGGGCGATTCCCCGTCCCAACGTGGGACTCTGGGTGCCGGAAGTGACCTCCCCCACCCTCTCCTCTCCGGAGAAGACCGCGTAGCCTTGGCGCGGGATGGCGCGATTCTCCATGGAAAGTCCCACCACGGTGCGGGGCACTCCCGCCGCCTTCTGGGCCCGGAGCGCGGCGGAGCCGGTGAACTCCTTGCCGAGGTCGCAGATCCAGGCCAGACCGGCCTCCAGAGGCGAGACGGATTCCGACAACTCGTGCCCGTACAGGGAATACCCCGCCTCCAGGCGCAGGGAATCGCGGGCGCCCAATCCCGCGGGAGAAGCGCCGGCCTCCAGCAGCCGGTCCCACACCGCCACCAGGCGGTCCAGGGAAGCGTAGATCTCGAAGCCGTCCTCCCCGGTGTAGCCGGTGCGGGAAACTAGGGTGCGGGCTCCGGCGACGGTGGCCCACCCCACGTGGTAGACCCCCATCCCCGTGTCCAGGTCGGGAGCGATGGAGGACAGCATGGAGACGGAAGCGGGCCCCTGCAGGGCCAGGATTCCATGGGTCAGGCTCTCGTCGACGAATTCCGTCCCGGCGGGCAGGCTCGCTCGCAGGAGATCGCGGTCGGTCGCGAGATTCCCCGCGTTCACCACCACCTGGAATTCGTCGGCCGCGGTGCGCCCCACCAGGATGTCGTCGACCAGGCCACCGTGGGCGTTGGGGAGGGACGAATATTGGAACTGCCCGATGGCGAGCTTGGAAACCGCGTTGGTGGTGAGACCTTCCAGGTGCGCCAGGGCGCCCGGTCCGCGGACCACGAACCGCCCCATGTGGGAGACGTCGAAAAGCCCCGCCCGTTCGCGCACGGCCTTGTGCTCCTCCACGATCCCGTTGTACTGCACGGGCATGTTCCAGCCGGAGAAGGGGACCATGCGGGCCCCGAGGGCGATATGGCGTGCGGCCAGCGGTGTCTCTCGCAAATCCAAGGAAGTGCCTTTCAGGCGGTGGGTGCGGAGTCGTATTCGATCTCCAGCACCCGGGTGAGGGAAGTGATTTCCAGAAGATGGAGGCAGGATGCGGAAGGGTTGAGAAGGACGAGCTTCTTTCCCTGGGCCCGCAGCAGGTTGAAATGGGAGACGATGGTCCCCAGCGACGCCGAGTCCAGGAGCTTGGTCCGCGAAAGATCAAGATAGACGGCCTTCACCGCCGTGGTCGCGGCTTCCTTCACGGCGGCGTTGAAGAGATCCAGGCTGTACTCGCGACACGAACCCGAAATCTGCAGGCAAGGATCTTCGTTGTGCCTGGCGGTCTGCAGGAAGAAATCGAACACGGTTCAGGTCCTTTCCAAAAGGGCGCGCACTTCCCGCCAGAGGGTGTCGTGCTCCAGGGCGAGGACTCGAGCCCCCAGGGACGCGGGAGTGTCCCCCGGCATCACGGTCGCCACGCGTTGGCGAAGGACGGGTCCTTCGTCGTAGTTCTCCGTCACCAGGTGAATTGTAACACCGGTCCACTGGACTCCGCTCTTCAGCACCGCCTCGTGGACGTGGACGCCGTACATGCCCTTTCCGCCGAAAGCGGGCAGGAGGGCGGGGTGGATGTTCACCACCCGCCCGGGCAGGGCGCGGATCACAGCGGCAGGCAGCACCTTCATGTACCCGGCCAGCACAAGGACGCGCACCGCGTGTTCCCGCACGAGTCCCAGGAGCCTCCGCTCCACCCCTTCCGGGCCGCCTTCGGTGCGCACGGAAACATGGTGGGCGGGAATCCCCGAGCGTCGGGCTCGCTCCAGGGAGAAGGAATCCCCGTTGTTGGAGGCCACCCAGGCGATGTTTGCCGCCAAGTCCCCGCAATCGATCCGTTCGATCAGAGCCTGTAGGTTGGACCCCCCTCCCGAACAGAGGACGGCGATGGACGGGTCGGTGGCGGACAGGCTCATGTGGGCACAAATGTGCAAATCTTCCTTCCAAGTCCTGCCCAGCTATGTTGGACTCCATGCGCGTCATCGTCGATCAGAACATTCCCCTAGGACTCGAAGCCTTTTCCGACGCGGGGGAGGTGGTCCGGATGCCCGGTCGGAACCTGCGCAAGGAGGATCTGGACGGCTGCGAGATCCTGATCGTGCGGTCCATCACCAAGGTGGGCGCCTCGTTGCTGGAGGGGACCTCGGTGAGGTTCGTGGGGACCTGCACCATCGGGACCGACCACCTGGACATTCCCTGGCTGGAACAGGCCGGGATCCGCTGGACATCGGCGCCCGGCTGCAACGCGCGGTCGGTGGCCGAATGGGTGGTGTCGGTGCTGGCCGTGGCCCACCGGCGCCAACGGCTGGATCTTTCCGCGCTCGGGCGGGCGGGGATCGTGGGCGTGGGCCGCGTGGGACGGCAGGTGGAAGCCGTGCTGGAGGCGCTGGGCTGGGACGTCCGCAGGAACGATCCTCCACGGGCGGCGGTGGAAGGGCCGATGGGGTTCGAATCCCTGGACGACGTCCTGGAGGATTGCCAGGTGGTGACCGCCCACCTGCCGCTGGTGCGCGACGGAAATTGGCCCACCGCGGGCCTGTTGGGTCGGGACCTGTCCCGGCTGTGCCGCGGAGCCACCTTCCTGAACGCAGGGCGCGGAGCGACCGCCTCCACCGCGGAGCTCGAAGCCGTGGGCGTGACACGCTCGGATCTGTTCCTGGGCCTGGACGTCTTCGACCCCGAGCCGTCCTTTCCCACCGCGCTCGCCAGGCGCGCGGACCACCTGTCGCCGCATGTCGCGGGCTATTCCCTGGAGGGGAAAATCGAGGGCACGCGCATGGTCCGTGAGGCCCTGGGAGAATTCCTGGGCCTGCCCGCTTGGACTCCGCCGCCCGCCCGCACCGCCCCGCTCCTGACCCGCCACCTCGCGCTCCCCGACGGATCGCCCGTCTCGCTGGACGCGGACCCGTGGGACGCACTGGCCGCCCTGCTGGTGGGCACCTTCGACCCCTCCCGCGACGACGCCGAGATGCGGAAAATTTTGAACCTGCCGGACCTCGAACGCGGCCAGGGCTTCGATCGCCTGCGCAAGGAGTACCCCGTGCGGCTGGAATGGCGGAACCGCCCCGTGTCCGGTGTGGGCGGGCTGCCACCGGAGGCCTGGGAGATCGCGCAGAGGCTGGGGTTCCGGGAGGGGTAGGCGTTCGCGTTTGAAAACGGGGCCGGAAAGTGGCCCATGATCCACGGTCGCACGGAATAGATTCCCTAACCCCAATACTGTTTAGTTACGGATGACAATGATTTTTGGGTTTGATGCTCTGACGGCTACAGCTGCATGGGCTCTGGTTCGGATGTGGTAGCTGCTCATCTTTCGTTTGACCCCTCGATGGTTG
>Ga0181516_10000419_pt1 | contig 39561 bp, 45 predicted proteins | sample PEATcosm2014_Bin_25_FD_121104 | JGI IMG/M metagenome (GOLD analysis project Ga0181516, IMG submission 121104) | Peatland microbial communities from MTU Mesocosm Facility, Houghton, MI, USA - PEATcosm2014_Bin01_10_metaG | ecosystem: Environmental > Terrestrial > Soil > Wetlands > Peat | place... | reverse complement strand
GGCCGCCCCGGTTTCGACGGCGCAGGCGACGGCCCAGGCCGAGTCGGCCCCCGTGACCGTCACCATCGACGGCCAGTTGGTGGCCTCCACCCAGATCTACTTCCCCGCGTACTCTGCTGACCTGTCCAAGGTGGGGCCCGCCAAGAAGGGCGCCAACATGACGGCTCTCGATACTCTGGCCGCTGCCTTGAAGGGCGCCGCGGGCACCAAGATCAAGGTCATCGGCCACGCGAACAAGGTGTTCTGGCAGGACAAGGCCAAGGGCGACCGCGAGCAGCAGTTCACGCTGATCCCGCTGTCCAAGGCCCGGGCCGAGGCGGTGCGCGACGAACTGGTCAAGCGGGGCGTTGACTCCGGACTGTTTGAGCTGACGGGTGTCGGCGCCGACGGCAACCTGGCTCCCTTCGGCGACGTGGTCAACAACTGGAAGAACCGGCGCGTCGAGTTCGTCCTCGAGACCGGAAGCACGAATTGAAAGGGCTTTTGTGGGCTTGACCGCGCAACGCTGGGCGCCCTGGATCCTCCTGGGCGCCCTCGCCGGGGCCATGGTCTGGACCCTCGGGGTTGCCCGCGGCTTCGAACAAGGCCTGGACCGGGGAGTCCAGGCCCTCGAGACCGGGCAGGTCCAGCTGGTCTCCAGCCAGGGGGGCTTCGAGGAATACTTCTTCCTCATGTCGATGATCTCGGGCATTTCGGGGGTCGAGGCCGTGGCACCCAGGATGGAGTTTCCGGCCCGGGTGTTCAACAACGTGGGAAAGGCCCGAGACGTCACAGTCCGGGCCATCAACTTCGTTGAAGAAGAGAAGGTCACGGAGTTCCAGAAGCGGGTGATCCACGGCGTCTCGGGCCCGATCTCGGGGCTCCTCGTCCCCAAGCAGTGGGAGCAGCAGTCGTTCCTCTTCCCGACGCAGAAGGCCACGCTCGTGACCCCTGCCAGCGGGGTGCCCAGCGCGGCCATCCCGGTCACGGGTACCTTGCAGAAGGCCATCGGGCTTGGGGGCGAGCAGTACGCGTTTCTTGACCTGGGCACCGCCCGGTTGGCCGCCGGTCCGCTGGCCAAGGTGACTAGCCTCGTCATCCGCCTCAAACCCAACGTCGACCCCAAGAGCTGGATTGCGGCCAACCGCGACTCGTTCTCCAACGTCGGCGGCCAATTGAAGGCGTGGGACGACGTATCGCTGAAATACCGCGCCAAGGTGGTGTCTCTGGGCGGGCCGCTGTTTCTGTTTCGGACTCTGGGTGCCATCGCGGCCTTCCTTGGACTGATGGTCCTGGCCTGGAAGCGGCGGCTGCTGACCAACGACCTGGGCGACCTGGCCCGCAACCTCTGGCTGTTTACTGCGACGTGCTCGGTGACCATCGCGGCCCTTGTCTTCGCGTTCCCGCTTTGGGAGGGGCTTCTCCTCGGTGGCGTCAAGGACGTCTACCCCTATGTGGGCAGCCCCGACCTCCCGTGGGCCTCGGGCTGGGAAGTCATCGTGCTTCCCCTGTGGTCGGTTTTGATGACCCTCGCTGTCTCTTCCTGGAGGGCCGGGCGCCCGGAACCTGTCAAAGCAGAGAAACAACCCCCTTCGTAACGAAGAAGCCCCCGACCACCAGCCATACGAACAGGACGAGCGCAAGAAGCAGGGGCTTGAGCCCGGCCCTTGCGAACTTCGATCCGTCGGTCTCCACACCCAGGGCCGTCATGGCCATGGTCAGCAGAAAGGTGTCGACGGTGTCGACCGCCGCGACGACTCCCGGGGGGATCACACCCAGGGAGTTGACGCCGCTCATGGCGATAAAAAGGACGGCAAACCAGGGAACCACAAGTTTCAGCCGAGTGCCGCTTTGACCCTTCTTCCGGGCCAGGGCCGACAGGAGGAGGCCCAGGACGATGAGCACGGGGGCGATCATCATGACCCTGGTCATTTTCACGATCACGGCGACCCTGGCGGCGTCCTCGCCCACCGCCGTCGCAGCGCCTACCACCTGGGCAACCTCGTGGATGCTTCCACCCGCGTACAGGCCAAACTCCTTGACAGTCATCGGGAGCAGCCCGGCGTGGAAGAGGATGGGATACAGGAACATCGAGGTGGTTCCGAACACCACCACGGTGGCCACGGCGATGGCGCTCTTGTAGGGCTCGGCCTTCAATACGGGCTCGGTGGCCAAAACGGCGGCCGCCCCGCAGATGGAACTTCCTGACGAAATGAGCAGCGACGTGTCACGGTCCAGGCCGAAGAGTTTCTGGCCGAGGAAGCTTCCCAGGAGGAAGGTCGACGTCACCATCACACCGGAAAGGGCCAGCCCCTCCAGACCCACCGCGCCGATCTGCTGGAAGGTGATGCGGAACCCGTAGAAGACAACGGCCACGCGCAGGAGAGTCTTAGACGAAAACACGATGCCTGGAACCCATTCGCTGGGCAGGTGGTTGCGCAGGGTGTTGGCGTAGACCATCCCAATCAAGATCCCAACGATGAGCGGACTCAGGCCCAGGGTCTTGATGAGGGGAAGTTCCGAGATTTGCAGGGCGGCCACCGAAAACAGGACCACGAACAGGATCCCGTTGAGGGTGAAGCGGAGGTTTTGTTTGCTGAATGGCATTTAGACTTCCTTGCCACTACGGTAGAGGAATTATTAAATAAGTTCAAATTATCTTTTATTATCGTTCTATAAGATGGTATTATGTTGAGGGAGGCAAGGGACCGCCATGCTCGACTTCAGATTGGAAACGTTCCTGGCTGTCTGGAACGAGAAGAGCTACACCCGGGCCGCCGAGAAACTGTTCATAACCCAGCCGGCCGTGAGCCAGCACATCAAGCACCTCGAGGCCAGGCTCGGGGGTCCCCTGTTCCAGTCGGTGGGGAGGCAGCTCCACCTCACCGAGGCGGGCCTCCTGCTCTACCGGTACGCGGCGGCCGCCCAAGCAGAGGGGAAGAAGACCGAGGCCCTCATCCAGTCGCGTTCGAGCACCGTGCCGCTGAGGTTCGGCGCGACCCGGACCATTGGCGAGTACGTGCTGCCGCATTCCCTGCGCGACTACCTGAGGAGCCACCCCGACGCGGAGCTGTCCATGGTGGTCGACAACACCGACATCCTCTTGGCCAAGCTGCGCGATGGCAGCATCGATTTTGCCTTCCTTGAGGGGATCTTCGACAGGGAAGATTTTGCCACCAGCGTCTTCCTCCGCGACGAGTTCGTCGCCGTCTGCTCCGTCGCGGATGCCCTGTCCGCCGGGCCGGCCGCGCTCCCTGACCTTTTCCCCCGGCGGCTGATCGTGAGGGAACACGGAAGCGGGTCCCGGGTGCTCCTTGAGAACGCGCTGGCCTCGCTGAACGCCACCACCGCTGACTTCCGCCACGTCCTCGAACTGGGAAACCTCGAAGTGATCAAGGAACTGGTCACCGACGGGTTGGGAATCGCCTTCCTCTACGCAAGGTCTGTCGAGAAGGAGCTGGCTTCGGGGCGGCTCGCCCGCATCGCGCTCAAGGACTTTGCCGTCTTCCATGACTACTCTTTCGTGCGCCTGAAGGACAGTGTGTACGAACCCACGTATCAGGAGTTTCTGGACAACGTGTTGAGGTCGTCCTTTCCTTAGGGCGACTTTATCCGCATACTTAGGACAGAAGCCAAGGGAGGTCAGCCATGAAACGAGAGGGCACAGTGGTCGAACCGGGCACCGACAAGGTCTTGGTTTCCGTGGGCGACGACACGCCGCCGGGTCAGGGCGCCGCGTGCTGCTCGGTGCTTTCGGTGAGGATGGAGGTCGGCAACCCCCGCGGCTGGGAGTTTCGGCCCGGCGAAGCCGTCGAAATTTCAGACGGTTTGGGGCGCATGATCCTCGCGGGAAGCAACTTCGTCGTCTTGCCCGCCCTTCTGTTTGGAGTAGGCTCGCTGTGGTCTCTTGCCGCTGGCATCGCCGGCGTCGTCTTTGGCTTGGGCGGCGCCCTGTGGATCTTCTTGGGGCTGAAGCTGGGCCGCTACCCCTTGATCTCGCGAAGGCTGAGCCGACCCAGTTTTGCCGATTTCGATGGGCTCACGGTTCCCTCGGGTCCCTGGTCCGAAAGCGTTCCCGCTCAAGAAGAGTGAGGTCTTCGCGGCGGGTTCATCACGCCCGGGGCATGGACGACAGGCCCCCCGCGTTGGTCACGTCGGTGAAGCCCGCGCCCTTGAGTATCACCGCCGCCTGCGCGCTTCGTCCCCCCGAGGCGCAGTAGACCACCAGGGGGGTGTCCTTCCCGCCCAGAGTCTTCAGCTTCGACGCAAGCGTATCGACGGGGATGTTCACGGCGCCCTCAAAGTGGCCGTCGGCGTACTCGCCCTTGGTGCGCACGTCGATGACCTTGGCCCCGTCGGCGATCTTTTGGGCGAGCGCCGCACGCTTCTTTTTGCCCCCGGCCGACGAGACAAGCCAAAGCGCCGCCACCGCGACCACGATGCCGACGGGGACCCACGGAACCTGCCCTAGCCAAGATTGCAGTTCAGGGCTCATTCGGGCATGTCCTCAAGGCCGCCGGCGTTGGTGACGTCGGTAAAGCCTGTGGCCTTCAGGATCTGCTGCGCCACGGCGCTGCGGCCGCCGGACGCGCAGTACACGACCACCGGCTTGTCCTTGGGTCCGACCTCGGCCAGCCGGTTGGGCAGGGAGTTGACGGGAATGTTCCTCGCGCCGGGGTAGGCCCCCTCCGAGAACTCGTCGGGCGAGCGGACGTCGATGACCGCCGCCCCCGCGTGAATTTTGGTCAGGATGGGATTAACCGCCATCACTGTTCCTCCTGGAAAAGGCCCGAGGCCTTCATGCTGATGTACCCTCCGGTAACGTTGGAGGGCGAGTAGCCGTTTTGTTTCAAGATACGCACGGCGAGGTGGGCGCGGAACCCGACGCCGCAGTGCACGTAAAGCGCGCCGTGCTTGGGTACCTCTGCGAGCCGGTCGCGAAGCTCGTCCACCGGGATGTTCAGAGCCCCGGGCACGTGTCCCCGGGCAAACTCGCCCAGGTTGCGCACGTCCAGCAGGGTGTCGGTGCCGGCGCGGAACCGGGCCGCAAGTTCGTCGGCGGTGACCAGGGGACTGGTGCCGTCAAGATCGTTCATTCCCACGAAGGCCGCCAGGTTGATCGGGTCGTTGGCGCTCGAGTACGGGGGCGCGTACGCCAGGTCGAGCTCCGACAGGTCTTCGAGCGTCATCTTCCCCGCCAAGGCCGTGGCCAGCACGTCGATGCGTTTGTCGACGCCTTCGGCGCCGAAGGCCTGGGCCCCCAGCAGGCGCCCGCTCTGCTTGTCGTAGACAAGCTTGAGCGACAGTTGCCGCCCGCCGGGGTAGTAGCCAGCGTGGTGGTCCTTGTGGACCACCGCGACGCCCACCTTGTACCCCGCCTCCCGGGCCGCCTTCTCGGTAAGCCCCGTGGCCGCAGCCGTGGCGTCGAGCAGCTTGACGACGCTGGAGCCCAGGGCGCCGCGGTACTTCATCGAACCTCCCAGGGCGTTGGTTGCCGCGATCCGGCCCTGGCGGTTGGCCGGGCCTGCCAGCGGTATCCTCACCTTCCGGCCCGACACCTTCTGGATCACCTCGACCATGTCGCCGGCGGCGAAGATGGCCGGGTCGGAAGTCCGCAGTAACTCGTCCACGAGCACCCCGCCCGAGGCCCCCAAGATGAGGCCCGCCTGCTTGGCCAGGCCTAGCTCGGGGCGAACCCCCACCGAGAACAGCACCACGTCGGCGGGCAGGCGCCTGCCGTCCGAAAGCTCGACCTCCCGGGGTTCGGCCAAGACGCTCTTGAGGCCCACCCCGGTTTCGACGGCAATGCCGTTGGCAATCAGGTGGTCCTTAATCAACGTGCCAAACTCGTGGTCCATCACGGTCATGACTTGCGGCGCCAGCTCCACCACGGTGACGGCAAGACCCCGGGCGTGGAAGGCCTCGGCCATTTCGAGGCCGATGAAGCCGCCGCCGGCCACCACGGCCGTTTTCGCCGTGCCCGTGTTCAGAAAGGCCTGCAGGCGGTCCATATCGGGCACCGTCCACAGCTTGAAGGCATGGGGCAGGTCGGCGCCGGGCAGGGCGGGGACGATGGGGTTGCTCCCCTGGGCCAGGATGAGCTTGTCGTAGGGCAGCCACTCGTCCCCGCTGTCTCCCCGGGCCCGCACCCGGCGCCCGGCCCTGTCGATCTCCAACGCCTCGGTGTTCAGCCTCACCTGCACCCGGTAGCGCCCCTCAAACCCCTCGGGGGTCTGAAGCAGGAGCGCCGAGCGTTTCTTGATATCCCCCGAAAGGAAGTACGGCAGTCCGCAGTTGGCAAACGACACGTACGGTCCCCTGTCGAGCACGGTAATTTGAGCGGTTTCCGAGAGGCGGCGGGCCCGGGCCGCTGCCGTGGCGCCACCGGCGACCCCGCCGATGATGAGGATGCGTTCTGGGTTCATAGTCCTCCTCGAACTTCTAGAGCTTCTTGACGCTCACGGTCTTGACGCCGAAGGCGTGCCAGATGGGGCAGTAGCCCGCGATACCAGTCACCAGGAAGATCAGGCCGAACAGGCCTACCCACCACAGACCCGTGGAGATGTTGAGAATGCCGAACACCGCGAAAGCGATGAACAGGACGAACCTGACGATTCTGTCGATAAGGCCTACGTTTTTGGGCATATTGCCCTCCTTGAAATTCAAGCTACCACCGCCGAACACAGGCGTCTGTGACCTGGGTCACCGAGGCAGCCCTGTCAGTTCCAGGTACCCGCGGTGGGTCACCAGCCAGCCCCGGGACTCGAAGTCCTTGAGCAGCCGGCTGACCACTTCGCGGCTGGTCCCCAGCCTGTCGGCGATGTCCTGGTGGGTCAGAGTCACCCGCCCGTCGCTCTGTTCCTGGTTCAGGAACTCGCCGAGCCTTTCGTCGAGGCGGCGGAAGGCCAGCGCCTCGACCAGCTCGATCACCGAGCCGAGGCGGCGGGCGAACTGCCCGAACACCAGCCGCCGAAAGCTTGCCGACCGCCCGACCAGTGACAGGAAGAGTTCGGGCGGCACCAGGACCGCCTGGGTGGGAGCCTCGGCCGTGACCGTCGCGGGGAAGGGGTCGCTCCCCATCAGGCACGAGGTCGTGAGGGGACAGCACTCCCCCGGCCCCAGGGCGTACAGCTTGATCTGCCGTCCGTCGGCGGCCTTGGACACCTGGAGCGAGCCTTCGAGGACGAGGGGGGCCCCGCTGCAGTCCTCGCCGTCGCGGACCAGGACCCTGCCTGCGGCCAGCGGCACCAGGGGCCGGGTTGCCAGCTCGGTCCGCAGGACGGGGTCCGCCGGATCGAGGATGGGAAACGCGGCCCACAGGGCCTTCTGCTCGTTGATGTCCATGGCTAGATGAACAGCGTGGCCCGACTGGTGTCGGCCGCCTCCAGCATGGTAGCCACTCCGCCGCCCTCGACGCCGTCGATGAGTTCCTCCATCTTGACCCCCATCACGTCCATGCTCATGTTGCACGCCACCATCCGCACCCCGGCCTTCAAGGCGGAATCGAGCATCTCCTGAAGGCTGTCGATTTTGAGGCTCTTCATCCGGCCCTTCATCATCCAGCTGCCCATGCCCGCCATATGGAGCTTTGAAAGCTTGAGCTTGTTCAGGTTGGGCGCCAGCATCATGCCGAATATCCTGCCCAGCAGGTCCTTCTTCACGGCGGGCTTCTTCATCCGCTTGAGAACGTTTAGGCCCCAGAAGGTGAAGAAGATGGTGACCTTCTTCCCCGCTCCGGCGGCCCCGTTGGCGATAACGAGGCTGGCCAGGGCCTTGTCCATGTCGTCGCTGAACACGATCAGCGTGGTGTCGCTGCCGCCGCCCATGGGGGCCATCGGCATGCCGGTTCCCTTTTCGACCACCGCGGTGATCCGGCCCTTGTCCTGGGTCAGCTCGACCAGGGTGTTGCCCGTCATCCGGGCCCAGCTGGCCACGTCGTTGGCAAAGCCCGGGTCCGACGCGGTCTCGCGCAGCCTCGCGCCGGGCGAGAGCTTGTCCATCTCTGTCTTGAGCTTGAGGATGGGGCCGGGGCACTGCAGGCCCACGGCATCGACCTCGAGGAGCTTCACGAACGAGGGCCGCACCGGGTCGGTCCTGGCTGGATCACTCTGGTAGATGTGGCTGTCCTTGCCGATGAAGTCCTTCGAGAAGATGTCCTCGTTCGACTGTTTCATCGTGGCGTGCTCCCAGGTCTTGTACCCGCCCGACAGGCTGGCCGCGTTGAAGCCGCTTTGTTTGAGGATGCGTTCGGCCATGTACGACCGCAAGCCTACACCGCAGAAGGCGATGATCTTCTTGTCTTTGGGGAGCGTGCCCAGCCGGCCGCGCAGCAGGGGGAGGGGGATGTTCACAGCGCCGGGCAGGGTCTGGATGCCGAACTCGTCGGGGGTGCGCACGTCGAGCAGGAACGCCTCCTGGGGAACCCGGTTGCCCTCGTCCTTGAGCTGGTCCCAGCGCACGGGGGTGCTCTTGCCCGCCAAGATGTTCTGGGCCACGAAACCCAGCACGTTCACCGGGTCCTTGGCGCTCGAGTACGGCGGGGCGTAGGCGTGTTCGACCTCGGTGAGGTCATCAACGGTGCCGCCCTTGCCGAGCATGACGGCGATCATGTCGATGCGCTTGTCGACGCCCTCGTAGCCTACGCCCTGGGCGCCCAGGATCTTGCCCTCGGGGCTGAAGAGCAGCTTGAGCGTCATGGCCATGGCGCCGGGGTAGTACCCCGCGTGGCTGGAGGCGTGGGTGACGCAGCTGTGGAAGGCGATGCCCTCGCGCTTGAGCAGCTTCTCGCTGGCGCCGGTGGAGCCCACGGTCAGGTCGAACACCTTGGCCACCGCCGTCGCGATGGCGCCCTTGTACTTGGACTTGTTGCCGAAGACCAGGTTGTCGGCGCAGATCCGGCCCTGCTTGTTCGCAGGGCCCGCCAGGTAGGTGATGGTGGGCTTGCCGGTGATGGGCGAGGGGAACTCGATGGCGTCGCCCACCGCGTACACCGACGGGTCGGACGTTTGAAGGTACTCGTTGACCTTGATGCCCTTGGTCACGCCGATTTCAAGGCCGGCCGCCACTGCGAGCGCCGAGTCGGGGCGCACCCCGATCGAGAGGATGACCATGTCGGTCTCGAGGTCCTTCCCCGAAGTCAGCTTCATCGTGATCTTGTCGCCCTGGGGGTGGAGCGCCTGGACGCCGTCGCCCAGGTAGCACTCCACGCCCTTGACCTTGAAGTGCTGGTGGACCTCGGCGGCCATCTCGTGGTCGAGCATCACCATGACCTGGGCCGCCATCTCGACAATGGTGACGAACACGCCGCGCTGATGCAGGTTTTCGGCCATCTCCAGGCCGATGAACCCGGCGCCGATAACCACGGCGCGCCGGGGTTTTTTGGTGTCGACGAAGGCCTTGATCTTGTCGGTGTCGGCCACGTTGCGCAGGGTGAAGATGCCTGGGGTGTCGATGCCCACGATGGGCGGGCGCACTGGTTCGGCGCCGGGGCTGAGGACGAGCTTGTCGTAGCCCTCGCTGTACGTCGTCCCCTGGGGCAGGCGTTTGACCTTCACCGTCTTGGCCTTGGTGTCGATGCCCACCACCTCGGAGTTGACCCGCACGTCGACGTTCAGCGTGTCGCGGAAGGTCTCGGGGGTTTGGACGAACAGCTTGTCGCGGTCGGTGATGGTCCCGCCCAGGTAGTAGGGCAGGCCGCAGTTGGCGTAGCTGATGTGCTCGCCCTTCTCAAAAAGGACGATGGTGGCGCTCTCGTCGTTGCGGCGCAGCCGGGCAGCCGTCGTGGCCCCTCCGGCGACCCCGCCGACGATCAGATACTTGGGCATGAAACTCTCCTCGTCCGACGCCAAATTGAAGCAGGGTGAGGGTTCCCTGGGGTCGGAAACCCCACGGAAACGTAACCATGCCAATATTTAACATCGTTAAATGAATACATAATAAGGACCTTACCGCGTTTCGGCAAGACTCCTCTCAAGGACGGTCACCGGAAACAGCCGGTTCTCGCAAACCAGCAGCTTTGACGCCAGCCGCTTGCCCTCGTCCGAGAGCGACAGGACGCGCTGGCGGCTGTCGTCGGCGTTCAGCTCCCTGTTGATGTAGCCCTTCTGCGAAAGCACCTTGAGCACCCTCGACAGGCTCGCGCCGTGGATGCGCAGCTCTTCGGCAAGGCCCCCGGCGCTCAGGGGGCCCTTGTGCAGGCAGCAAAGGGCGAACGATTGGTTGAGGTTGAGGCCGGTCTCGCGGCGCAAGACGGCCTCGACCTGAACCACGGTGGCCATGAGGTCCTTGACCTGGCAGAGGTCTTTCAAGTTCAACATGGTCCAACCGTAATCCTTTGACTCCTCCTGGGCAACCCTACTTCTTGAGCGTGCGATAACCCATCATCCCCAGGCCGAGCTTCTCGTAGAAGGGCGCGGCGACGCCGGTTCTGACCTTCCGCAGGAAGTACTTCTCAAAGATGATCTTGCCCCAATGGAACATCCGGCCCTTCTTGGCCACGGTGACGTTCCGGGGAGGGATCTGGGGGATGGCGATGAACGCCATGCTCCCGTTGTCGCCGGTGTCGGCCACGCACAGGGCGTTCCACTCGGGCACCTTGTCGGGCTGGCGTCCGTCAAGCTGGGCCCGAATGTTGTGGGCGGCCGCCACGGCCATGGCCTCGATCATGATGCCCGTCTTGGGGATGCCCGTGGCCACGGGGGTGGGTTCCTTGGGGGCGATGGCCACGCACACGCCGACACCGTAAATGTTGGGGAAGGCAGGATTTTGCTGCTTGTCGTTGATCAGGATAAACCCGCGGGGGTTGGTGAGCCCCTCGATGCCCCTCACCGCGTCGACACCCGTGAACGCCGGCAGGATCATCGACATCTTGAACGGCAGCTCGTGGGCCTTCTTGTCCTTGCCCTCGTCGTCGCACTCCATGACGAACATCTTGCCGTCTTCGACCTTCTGGATCTTCGCGTTGCAGATCCACCGGACCGTCTTGTCGCGGAACGCCCCCTCCATGAGGCCCTTGGAATCGCCGACTCCCCCCAGGCCCAAATGGCCGATGTACGGTTCGCTGGTCACGTAGGTGATGGGGACCTTGTCGCGGATCCGGCGCCGGCGCAGGTCGGTGTCGGCCTGAAGCAGGTACTCGTAGGCGGGGCCGAAGCAGCTGGCTCCTTGGGCCGCGCCCACGATCATGGGGCCGGGGGCCTCGCAGAACTTTTCCCAGGCCTGGAAGGTCTCGGCCGCGTGGTCGACGTGGCACACCGACTTGGTGAACCCGCCGTGGGGCCCCAGGCCGGGGATCTCGTCAAAGGCCAGGCGCGGGCCCGTGGCAAGGATGAGGTAGTCGTACGTGACGGACGAGCCGTCCTTCAGCTCGAGGCGGTTCTCCTTGGGGTGCACCTTGGCCAGCGCCTGCTGGACAAAGGAGATCTTGCGCTTCTTGAACATGGGTGCCAGCGGTACCTTGATCTTCTCGGGTTTGCGCCAGCCGAAACCCACCCAGGGGTTCGAAGGGGTGAAGTGAAAGGTCGGAGTGTCGGAAACGACCATCACCTCGTCGCCCTTGCGGGCGTGGTGCTTCATTTCCAGGGCAGCGGGAACGCCGCCGACTCCGGCGCCGATAATGACAATTCGTGCCATGTCTCAAGTCTCCTTGAACTTATCGTAAGCCCTGTCCTTCCATCTGGCAAGGTTAAATATTAACAATGTTAATTGTTACCGCAGGCGCCGCTGACCTTCTGCAGTCGTTGACAGAAGCCCCGGCGTGAGCGACCTTTGAAGGATCATCGAAACGAGGCAGGAGGCGCGGATGAAACGGCTCGAATGGAAACCCGAGTACCTCCTTGGTAACGATGTCGTCGATGCCCAGCACAGACAGATTTTTGAATACTACAACAGCATTTGCGGCACCGAGCCCCATTCGATCGACCGCGACCACCTTCTCGACGAGTTCGTCGCTTTTGCTGTCGAACACTTCGCCGAGGAGGAGGGCCTGATGGAACACGCGCACTACCAGCCGGCGCTGTTTGCCCACCACAAGGCAAGCCACGAGCGGATCCTGCAATCGCTCCTGGGGCTTCGCACCAAGTCGGTGGACGAAATTCTCGAATTCTTCGGGGACTGGCTCGTCGATCATATGCTCATCGAGGACCGCCGGCTCGAAGACTGGCTGGGAGCCAGCAACCGGTCTTAGGGTACCGCGCCGGCATCGGAGCGGTAGCGCAAGCCATCGACAAGCAGTGTCACCAGTCGCCGGGCGTGGGCTTGCCCTTTGGGGTACGCGCCGTGGCAGAGACTGGTGACCGCGTCGAGAAGGTCCGTGGCGTCGAGGTCGGCTTTGACCTCGCCCGCCTCGGCAGCGGCGGCCAGCAGCCCTGTCAGCGCAGGGGTGATGCGTTGGTGGAAGTAGGCGGGCAAGGCCTCGAACGCCGGGTTGCCCGAGTGCAAGGCGGCGGCCAGACCCCGCTTGGTTCCCAAAAAGTCGGAGTACCGCTGCAGCCATTTTTCGAGGGCCCCGCCCGGAGGATGTTGGCCGGACAACACCGGCGCCGCGTCGGCGCAGGCGTCGATCTCGTGCCGGAAGACCGCCGCCACCAAGTCGGCGCGCTGGGGGAAGTGGCGGTAAAAGGTGCCGATGCCCACGCCGGCCCTGTCGGCGATCTCCCTTACCGGAGCATCGACTCCCGAGACGGCAAATACCTCGATGGCCGCCTCGAGCAACGCTTCAAAGTTCCGCTGGGCGTCGATGCGTACTTTGTCCACCAAACTTCTCCTTGACAAATGGAACGTGGTTCCATATTATCGAACTTGAAACGGAACGAGGTTCCGATAAGGGTTAATTTACCATACCCGGACGCCCCTGACAACTCGGCGCCGGCAAGGAGACGAAGATGCATGACAAACGTGTTGCTCTTGTGACTGGGGCCAACCAGGGGGTTGGCTTTCAGGTCGCCAAGGAGCTGGTCGCCCACGGCCTTACAGTCCTTGTGGCGTCTCGGAACCTCGAGCGCGGCGAGGCAGCTGCCAAGAAGATCGGACCCGGCGCCACGGCCGTCCAGCTCGACGTGACCGACAGAGTCTCGATCGCCGACGCGGCCAGGCGCGTCCGCCAGGAGTGGGGCCGGCTCGACGTCCTTGTCCAAAACGCCGCCATTTCGAACACCAGGAAGGGCAGCCTGTCGCTCCAAGAGTACGCAAAGCTGACGCGCCCCAGCGTCGTTTCCCTTGACGAGGTCAGGGCTGTATGGGAGACCAATGTGTTCGGCGTCCTGGCGGTCCACCAGGCGTTCGTGCCGCTGCTGCGCGAGGCGCCGACGGCCAACCTCGTCATCGTTTCCAGCGGCGTGGGTTCGCTGGCTCAGAACGCCGACCCGACCTCGCGCTACCACAAGAGCTTCGGCCCTGTGTATCCGGCCTCTAAGGCGGCCCTCAACGCGATCGCATTGGCCATCATGATCGAACTCGAGGACACCCCGATCAAGGTTCGCCTCGTCTCGCCGGCCTTCACCAAGACCAACCTCAACGGCTACGAGGGAACCGAGTCCGTCGAGGACGGGTCGCGCGAAGTGGTCCGCGTCGCGCTTCTCGGCCCCAACGACCCGGCCGGAACCTTCACCCGGTGGGAAAACTCCAACATTCCGTGGTAGTCAAAAGGAGATTCCAATGAAATACCGACCCCTGGGAAAGACAGGAATTCAAGTCAGCCCGTACTGTCTGGGCGCCATGATGTTCGGCGGGATGGGCAACCCCGACCACGACGACTCGGTCCGCATCATCCACAAGGCCCTCGACGCCGGCATCAACTTCATCGACACAGCCGACCGCTACAGCGCCGGCGAGTCCGAGGAGATCGTCGGCAAGGCCCTTAAGGGCCGCCGCGACAATGTGGTGTTGGCGACCAAGGTGCACGGCCCCATGGGCAGCGACCCCAACCAGCAGGGCAACTCCCGGCGGTGGATCATCCGCGAGGTCGAGGCGTCGCTCAGGCGTTTGCAGACCGACCACATTGATCTCTACCAGATCCACAGGCCGTCGCCCGACACCGATATTGAAGAAACGCTCTCGGCGCTGACCGATCTGCTGCGAGCCGGAAAGGTCCGCGCCATCGGGTCATCGACGTTTCCTGCCTCGGAAATCGTCGAGGCGCAGTGGGTGGCCGAGCGCCGGGGTCTTGCGCGCTTCCGTGTCGAGCAGCCGCCGTACTCGCTTCTCAGCCGCGGGATCGAGCGCGAGGTGCTCCCGGTGTGTCAGCGCTACGGCCTGGGCGTGATGGTCTGGAGCCCCATGGCGAAGGGCATGCTCACCGGACGCTACCGCAAGGGTCAGCCGCTGCCCGACAGCCTGCGGGTGAAGGTGTTCGGAAAACAGATGAGCGACGAACGCCGTCTTGACGCCGTCGAGCAGCTGATCGGCGTGGCCCAGCAGGCGGGGCTGCCGCTGACCCACCTCGCGATGGCCTTCACGGTGGCGCACCCGGGCGTGACATCGGCTATCCTTGGCCCCCGCACGATGGAGCAGCTCGATGACTTGCTTGCCGGCGCCGAGGTGGCCTTGTCCGACGAAATCCTTGACCGCATCGACCAGATCGTTCCCCCAGGGACCGACGTGGGAGTCCCGGACGCCGCCAACTACGTGCCGCCGTCGCTGAGCCAGCCCGGCCTGCGGCGCCGGCCCCTGCACGACAGATCCGCGAGCTGATGTTCGACGCGAATGCCGTTGCCTCAATACAGGGTTTACACTGGAGGGGGAGGCCGCCATGCCAAAAACCTTCGTGAACGTGCTCTACGTGGCCGTGATGATTGCAATGAACCCCAGAAAACCGATTTTCGGTCCTGAGGTTCTTCTGGCACCAAACTGAACCCCAGGCTTCTTTCCCTGTTCTGCCCGGCGGCAACCGACTCGAAAGCGTCTGAGTGGTCGCTTCGTTGGAAAAGCTCACTACTTTCCTCTTGACAGCGCTGTCAACTCGTGTATTATCAATGTTGACCGCATTGGTCCGGTAAGCAGTGCGATGAATCTCGGACTCTGGGCCGCTTGAAAGGGTGTTCAGAGTTTGGCAAGAGACGGGAGACGACGGCATTTGACAGCGCTGTCAATCTAGCGGATGCTTCGTTGGAGGGGGAAGGGCAATGAGCCGAGTGATCCTTGACGATGTGGCCAAGAGGGCCGGGGTTTCCATGAAGACCGCGTCGCGGGTTCTGAATGGCGAGCCCAACGTATCCGAAGAGAAATCAAAGGCGGTCTGGGGAGCCGTCGCCGAGCTGAACTACGTTCCCCACGTGTCGGCGCGCAACCTGTCGAAGGGGAGGGTGACCTCGGTCGCCCTGGTCGTGGGCTGGCCGATCTTCTCGCCTTACTCGGGCGCCCTAGTCCACCACACGCTGCAGGAGTGCGCCTTCTACGGTTACAACCTTGTCCTTTTCTGGCTCGAGGAGGGATCGTCCAAGAAGGTCATCGACGCCTTCTTGGGCGGGCAGGTGAGCGGGGCCATTCTGGACACCAACGCCGCCGCAGATGAGTGGCTGATGGGAAGTCTGAGCTCCCTCAACCTGCCGCACGTCGTCATCAACCCGGAACGCAAGGCGGGGTCGTCCAAGGCTTCCTACGTCCAGATTGAGGACCACAAGGGAGCCTGCCAGGCGGTCGAGTACCTGCTCCAGCTGGGCCACAGGTCGATCGGCTACATTTCGAACGAGCAGCGGTTGAACAGCGTGGGCGCGCGCTCTGCGGGGTACCGTGACGCGATGGCGGCGGCCGGCCTCACCGTGCACGCCGACTGGCAGTTCCACGGGGCGGGGCTACCCTTCCAAGTCGGGTTTGACGGAGCCCAGGCCATCCTTACCAAGGACAAGAACGTCTCGGCCCTATTCGTCCAAAGCGATGAAATCGCCATGGGCGTCCTGGGTGCGATCTGGTCGCTGGGGCTGCGGGTGCCCGAGGACGTTTCCGTGGTCGGCTTCGACGACATCGTGTACGCCTCCATTGTGGCCCCGCCGCTGACCACCATACACCAGCCCCTGGTCGAGATCGTTGCCGTCGCAATGAAACACCTGATCGCGAGGCAGGAGGACCCCGACACGGCGCCCATCGACGCGGTCTTGCCGACGCGGCTCGTGGTTCGCAGTTCCTGCCGGAGGTTTGCACTGAGGGACGCTGGTTGATTCCGGTGAAACCTTAACTCTGAGGCAAAGGAGGGTACGAGACCTAACAGGAGGCTTAAGGAGGTTCGCTTTTGAGACAGGCCCGCGTGGCGGGTTTCACTGGGTTCATCTAAGGAGCATGAAATGATTGGAAAGCCGTTCTTCTTCAAGGGATTCGAGCTGCTGTTTATCGTCTTGTTGTTGTTGGGCGTTCCCGCCCTTGCGTCGGCCGCGCCGGCGTCGAGCGTCACGCTGAAGGTTGTAGGTCCCTGGCGGGCCAGCGAGGCAGACGCGTTCCAGAAAGTCCTCGACGCGTTCAAGGCTGCTACGGGGATCAGCGTCGAGTACGAGGGCGTTCCCGACGTTCCCACCCTCCTGGGCCCGCGGGTCGCCGCCGGGTCCCCCCCGGACCTAGCCATCCTTCCCGTGGCCCAAGGGTTGCGGGACTACGTGACTCAGGGCGCCGTGGTGCCGCTGGACGACCTGGCGCCGCAACTGAAGGCGAACTTCGCCGGCGGCTACATCGGCATGGTCACCGTCAACGGCCACATCTATGGCGTTCCCACCCGGGCGGACGTCTCGAACCTTCTCTGGTTCAACCCGGTCGCCATGGGGACCCAGGCGCCAGCCACCTGGGCGGACTTCCTGTCCTTCTCGGACAAACAGGCTGCCAAGAAGAAGGCTACGGTGGCCGGTCTGGGCAAGGACTCATGGACGCTGTCCGTCCTCTTTGAGGCCATGTACCTGGGGACCAACGGCTCCGACAAGTACAACAAGCTCTTCGCCGGCCAGATCCCCTTCAACGACGCCAGCGTTGAGAAGACCCTCCAGAGGATTGCCGTGTACTACGGGGACAAGTACGCTGCTGGCGGACGCACCGGAGCCCTGGGCACCGGCCTGGTCGACGGCACCGCCCGGGTGTTTGGCAAGTCGCCGGACGCCGACTTTGTCCTGGCCGGCAGCTGGGAAAAGGGTCTTGTCGCAGGGGCCGTCAACAAAGACGTGGTCGATGGAAAGACCATTGACTACACGGTGTTTCCCGGCGACCCCATTGCCAGGGGTGCCCTGGTTGTCCAGTCAGACGTCGCCGTCGTGTTCGTGAAGAGCCCCGAGGCGCTCAAGCTGGCGGCCTACCTGGGCAGCGCCGAAGGCCAGTCCTTCTTCACAAAAAGCGGGTACACGGTCACCAACAAGAATGCCGACATCTCTTCGTTCTCAGGACTTCAGGCACGGACCGCGAAACTGCTCACCAGCTCGAGCGACGTGGTCGCCACCTCGGGAGCCCTCGTCGCCAACGATTTCCGCAACAAGCTCATCGACCTGGTCGGCGCCGCCATCCTGAGGCCCGACAAGATCAAGTCGCAGCTCGACTCCTTCAAGAAGGAAGCCGATGCGTACTTCGGTAACTAGACCACGGTAGGAAGAGGAGTGCTGTGATGTCAAAACCATCCAAGTCACTGCGCCGGCAGCACGCCTCTGCCGGGGCTGGTCTTCTTATGGCGGCGCCGGCCCTGGTCCTGGTCCTCGTCTTCGTCGTGCTGCCTATTGCCTTCACTGTTCTGTTCAGCGTCGCCAAGGGACCGGGCTTCGGCCTCACGGGGTTCGTGGGCCTCAAGAACTTCCTGAGGCTGCTGTCGGACTCCCGGTTCTTCGATCTGAGCGACTTCAGCGGCGCGCTGGTCAACAGCCTGCTCTGGATGGTCGTGGCGGTACCCGTGGTCATGGTCATCGGGTTCGTCGTGGCCCTGATCGCCGAGCAGTCACGCCACGAGGGGCTGGTGCGCAGCGCGTTCTTCCTTCCCATGGTGATCTCGGGGACGGCGGTCAGCATCATTTGGCTGTTCGTGTACGCCCCCAGCCCCCAGGTGGGTCTGCTGAACGCCGCCACCGGGGGCACCCAGTCGTGGCTGGGCGACCCGAACACCGTCAACGTTTCGCTGATGGCCGCTTGGATCTGGGGACAGACGGGGATCTCGGTGGTCATCATCGCGGCGGCGCTCAAGGGGGTCCCCACCGACATGATCGAAGCGGCGCGGATCGACGGCGCCAACAGCTGGCGGATCTTCTGGCAGATCACCCTTCCGGCGATCCGCATTCCCCTCTCGTTCCTGCTGACCACGCAGCTGGTCCAGGTGCTGAAAGTCTTCGACGTCGTCTTCGTCATGACTCAGGGCGGGCCCGCGGGGTCCAGCCGGACGCTGGCCATGTACTTCTACGAAACAACCTTCTTGTCGACCAACCCCCAGTACGGAGCCGCCATCGTCCTTGCCATGTCGCTGCTGATCGGGGTTGCCTTCTGGGCGGCCCGGCGCGTCACCGCGGGAGGTTCCAATGCCGCGTAACCAGCCCCTTCGCTTCGTCTTGAACGCGGCCGTCGTCTGCCTCGTCGCGGCGTGGCTTCTGCCCCTGCTAGGGCTTGTGATCAACGCTTTTCGTCCCTTCACCGAGGCGTCGAGCTCGGGGTGGTGGACTGTCTTCGTCAAACCCGACTTCACCTTCGACAACTTCCAAATGGCCATGGCCTCCGGCAGCATGGTCACCGGGCTGGTGAACAGCGTGCTGATCACCATTCCCTCAACTGTGCTCGTGGTGGCCGTCTCGGCCGCCGCGGCCTTCGGCCTGGTTTGGACCGACCTCCCGGGCCGAAGGTGGGTTCTTGCGTCCCTGGTGGCCCTCATCATCGTTCCGCCCGAGATCACCCTCTACCCCACCCTCGTCATCCTCAAGGCCCTCAATCTGGTCAACACGTTTCCTGGTGTCTGGTTCAGCCACGCCGCCAGCGCGACGCCCTTTGGCGTGTTCCTGATGGCAAGCTTCTTCATGCAGCTCCCCGGCGAGATGTTCGAGGCCGCCAGGGTGGACGGAGCCAGGCCTGCCCAGCAGTTCATGAAGGTTGGTCTGCCCCTGTCAGGGTCGGCAGTGGCCTAGCTGGTCACCCTCGACTTTCTGTGGGTGTGGAACGACCTGCTGCGCGCCCTCGTCATCATCCCCAACCCGCAAATCCGGCCCCTGACGGCGGCCCTGGCCAACATGGGCGGCAGCTACGGCGAGTACGTCACGGTGGTGGCCGCCGGTGCCGCCCTCCTCATGATCCCGCCCCTCATCGTTTTCCTCGTAGGCCAGAAGGCGTTCATCAAGGGAATCCTGACGGGCGCTTTGAAGTCCTGATGTCAACAGCAAACCAATGAAGAAGGAAGGTTAGTATGGCAAATGCCACCAAACAAGGCGGGACGCTGGATCCCGTTGCGCTGCAGTTCTCCGGCCTCGTGAAGTCCCAGGACGGCGTCTTCTACAGGGACCTCAACAAGAACAGCCGGATGGACGTCTACGAGGACCCCCGGCAGCCCGTCGAGGCCCGCGTGGAGGACCTGCTTGCGCAGATGACGCTTGAGGAGAAGGCAGGCCTGATGTTCATCAACGGCACTGTGGTGAACGACGACGGGAGCCTCGACGACAGGTCCAAGCCGGGCCAGCCTCAGCTTGTCGCCAAGACGCAGATGACCGAGCAGAAAATGAACCACTTCAACCTGTGGGAAATCCCTGCGGCGGGGGCCGTGTCAACGTGGTACAACAGGCTGCAGCAGTTTGCTGAGACTACGCGCCTTGGCATTCCCGTGACCATTTCTTCGGACCCCCGCAGCGGGTTCAGCCACTACATCTTCGACAAGGTGTCCCAGGACTTCTCAAGGTGGCCCAACGCCATCGGCCTGGGCGCCATCGGGGATCCGGCCCTGGTCCGGCAGTTCGGCGACATTGTCCGCAGAGAGTACGAGGCCGTGGGGATACGCATGGCCCTGCACCCCCAGATCGACCTCGCGACCGAGCCCCGGTGGCCCCGGATCAGCGGAACCTTCGGCGAGGACGCCCAGCTGAGCGCCACCCTGGCCAAGGCGTACATCCAAGGATTCCAAGGAGAACGCCTGGGACCCCACAGCGTCGCGTGCATGACCAAGCACTTCCCCGGCGGCGGCCCGCAGAAAGACGGGCTCGACTCTCACTTCGAGTTCCACTAGGGTCAGATCTACCCCGGGAACAACTTCAACTACCACCTCATCCCCTTTGAGGCTGCGATGGAGGCCGGAACGGCGGCCATCATGCCCTACTACGGGGTTCCCATGGACCAGACAGACGAGAACGTGGCGATGGGGTTCAACAAGGCCATCGTCACGGGTCTGCTGCGCGACAAGTACCACTACGACGGCATCGTGTGCACCGACTGGGGCCTCATCACCGACCAGGTCGTCGAGGGCGGGGCGGTCTGGCCGGCCCGGGCCTGGGGAGTGGAACACTTGGACAGGGAGTCGCGTGCCCTCAAAGCCCTCGACGCCGGGGTTGACCAGTTTGGCGGAGAAAGCTGCCCGGAACTTGTCGTCTCGCTGGTCAAGAAGGGAAGGGTCACCGAGGACCGCCTGGACAAATCGCTCCGCCGCGTGCTGCGGCTCAAGTTCCAACTCGGCCTTTTTGACAACCCCTTCGTGGACCCCGGCATGGTGGGCACGGCCATCGGCAACGCCCAGTCAAGCGAGGCAGGCCTCAGGGCCCAGCGGCGCTCGGTCACCCTGCTGAAGAACGACAAGAAGGTGCTGCCGCTGGCCTCGGGGTGCAAGATCTTCGTGAAGAACATCGACCTGCGGGTGGCCACCTCGTTTGCAAACCTTGTCTCCGACCCCGGTAAGGCGGATTTCGCGATCATTCGCTTGGAAACGCCGTGGACCCCCGTGGAGACCGACAACCCCATCGCCCGCGACTTCCACCACGGCGACCTGGACTTCAAGGGCGCCGCCAAGGAGGAGATCCTGGCTCTCTGCCGCACGGTCCCCACCATTGTCGTCGTTTGGATGGACCGTCCGGCCGTCATCCCCGAAATCAGCGCGGCCGCCAAGGCCTTGCTGGCGGTCTACGGCGCCAGCGACGCCGCCTTGCTCGACGTGCTCTTTGGCTTCGCCCAACCGGAAGGAAAACTCCCTTTCGAGCTTCCCTCGTCGATGGACGCCGTGCGGCGCAAGAGGACCGACGTGGCCCAGGACTCCGAGAATCCGCTCTATCGGCTGGGTTTCGGCCTGACGTACTAGGGTTCCTGGCGAAAAGGGCGAGGCAGGATTCATGCACGGACTTGGGGTAGATCTGATTGGGTACACGGCGTCGGCCTTCATTGCCGCCGCCATGCTGATGGTTTCAATTATCCGCCTTCGGATCATCAACCTGATCGGGTCGGCCACTTTTATCGTCTACGGGTTCTTCCTCGACTCTATGCCCCTGATCGTCACCAATGGCTTCATCGCCTGCGTCATCTTGTACCGCCTGAGGGGCGAACTCTCGGACCTGCGGGCCAGCCGCGACCTCCTGGTTCCTGCCAGGCCAGACGAGTTGGAACCCTACGCGGCAGCACACCTGAGGGCTATCGGCAAGACTTCGCCGCTCTACGCCGCCCGTCCCGCTTTCTTCGACGCTCTGGCCTTGGGCGCGGGGGGGCAGACCCTGGCGGCGCTTCGCCGGTCCCAGGTCCGAGGGCTGGCGGTCTGGCTGCCGGCGGCCGCGCTCGACAAGGCCGACCTGCCGCGGTTGGACGGCGCGCCCGCGCTGATTTCCGCCGCCAAGACGCTGGCCGCCGGCGCGCCGGCCGTCTTCGTTGTCGCCGACTATCACGAGTCGAACGCCCGCAGGGCAGGGCTGGGGCGAACGTTCCACGAGCTCTTGGACAAGCTCCAAGCCCAGGGGTACCGTCAAGTCTTCGCCCTCGGTGACGACCGGTCAAAGCGTCAGCGCAAGTACTTGGAGCACATGGGGTACAAGCGGGTGGGAGGCGAGGCCGCCCTGAGTCTCTACCGCAGGTCTCTTCCCAACTGACCGTGCGCCCGCACCGCTTGCCCTGGACGCGACGTCTGGAATGGATGAAGATTAAGGGGTACTCCGCTGCGCTGAGGTAGGTAGTCGCATGGAAGCGAGAGGATTTGGTCTAACCAAATCTGCCGTGGTGGCCCTTTTTCAATCGTCGATGGACGGATTCTTGCTTTTCGAACCGCAGGGAAGAATCATCGAAACCAACCCGGCTTACGAACGGATGAGCGGGTTCGAGCGGTACCAGTTGCTAGCGAAGACCGTCGCCGACCTTGAGACCGGCGAGCCGGGACCGAAGGTGATCGACTAACTCGGCGAAACCCAAACCTGTCGGGAAGTCCGGTTTGAATCCAAACATCGAATGAGGGACGGAGGTCTTCTTGACGTCGAAGTGACGGTCAAGGACCCGTTGATCGGAGGGCCGCTCTATGCCTTGGTGAGGGACATTTCGCAGACCAAGAAGGAAGAGGAAAGCTTGGTGGAGAAATCGCGGCTCCTGAGGACCTTGATCAACGCCATGCCCGACCTCGTCTGGTTCAAGGACCTCCAGGGTGTCTTTCGAGTCTGCAACCGCAGGATGGAGCGCCTCTTCGGACGGAAAGAGCAAGACATCGTGGGGAAAACGGACTACGAGCTCTGGGGAAAGGAGAAGGCGGACCTCGCACTCCTCGAGAACGCCAAGGTGCTCGCCGCGGGACTGGTGACACCCATAGAAGAGGAATTCGTCTTTGCCGACGATGGGCACCGGGAGCTCGTGGAGACCGCCAAGACGCCCGTCTACGGCCCCAACGGCGAGGTCACGGGGCTGCTGGGGATTGCCCGCAACATCACCCGGCGGCGGCAGGCCGAAATCGACCTCACCGAGCAGACGGCTCAGATGAGGACGCTTCTCGACGCCCTTCCCGACTTGGTGTGGATGAAAGACCCTGGCGGCGTCTACATGATGTGCAATGGGAAGTTCGCCGAATCCTACGGGCTCACCAGCGCGCAGGTCTTGGGTAAGACTGACTTCGAATTCTCCGAAGCCGAGAGGGCCCGATCGTACGTCGAGACCGACAGGATCGCCATCGAAAAGGGGCGGCCCGTCACCTTTGAGGAAGAAGTGGTCTTTCTCGACGGTCACCGGGGCCACCAGGAGACGACCAAGGCCGCCGTCCACGACAAACAAGGGCGGCTCATGGGCGTGATCGGCATAGGCAGGGACATCAGCGAGCGCAAGGCAAGCGAAGCCCAGCGCGCGAAACTGCTCGCCGAGCTCCAGAGGACTCAGAAGATGGAAAGCCTGGGAACCCTCGCCAGCGGGATCGCCCACGACATGAACAACGTCCTGACGGCTATCTTGGCGCAGGCAACTGTGGGGACGGCGTCCAACCCTCCCGAGAGCGGGAACTTTCACGCCTTCAGCACCATCGCCCGGGCTTCGCTCAGGGGCGGCAAGATGGTCAAGAACATCCTCTCGTTCGCCAGGCAGACCCCGGCCGAGACCGTCACCCTCGACCTCAACGCCCTGCTGCACGAGGAGGTCGAGCTGTTGCGGCGTACGGCCCCGGCGGACGTTAAGTTCGTCCTCGACCTCGATCCGGAGCTCTGGAAGGTGAGGGGGGACGCCGACTCGCTAGGCGGCGCCGTGATGAACCTTTGCGTCAACAGCCTCCACGCCATGGACGGCGCCGGCACCCTGACCATTGGCAGCCGGAACCGCGCCGGCAGCGTCGAGATCCGAGTCTCAGACACCGGCGCGGGGATGAGTACGGAAGTGATGGAGAAGGCCCTCGATCCTTTCTTTACGACCAAGCCCGAGGGCAAGGGCACGGGTCTTGGGCTCTCGATGGTGTACGCAACGGTCAAGGCCCACGGCGGCGAGCTGGAACTGGCCAGCGAGGTGGGCAGGGGAACGACGGTAACCCTAACCCTCCCCGCCACACCCCTGGACGAGGGTGTCGGCACCGGGGGCGGGGAGACGGAAGCCTCGATCGACCTGGGTCCAAAGCTGCACGTTCTTGTGGTCGACGACGACGAGCTGGTGCGCATTTCGGTCAGCGAGTCCGTCGAGGCGCTTGGCCACAAGGCCACCGTGGCGGTCAACGGCGAAGCGGCGATGGCCCTTCTGGAGTCGGGCCTCAGCCCCCACGTCGTGATCCTCGACCTCAACATGCCCGGCTGGGGCGGCAAGGTCACATTTGAGCGCCTGCGCAGCCACAGCCCCGGCCTGCCCGTGATCTTCTCCACGGGCAGGCTCGATCAGTCCGCCCTCGACCTTGAGGCCAAGGGCGCCCGGGTATCGCTTCTGGCCAAACAGTACACCCTCGAAGATCTACGCAGACAGCTGTCGCTGTGTTTTGCCAAGGAGCCGGACGCGCCCCGGGCGGATTGAACGCCCGGGGAGCGGTGAATCAAGCAATCGTGGTCGAGACTCCATTTTTCACGTAGCTCAGACTGCCATCGGATTCAATCCGTAGGAAGTGGCTTTCCGCCATCGTAGGGTTGCTGTAAGTCACCCCAAGCCCCTTCTCCCCTCGCGGTCCGGCCGGACCCTGAAGGCCCTGTGGTCCCATGGGGCCCGCAACTCCCGGTTGCCCCTGAGCTCCCGGCTCCCCTTTGCCACCAGGCATTCCCTGGGGACCCTGAGGTCCCTGTGCTCCCTGGGGACCAGGCTCTCCGCCAGCGCCCTGGGGTCCGGTCTTACCCGGCTGTCCCTGTTCACCGTTCTTGCCGGGCTGCCCTTGGGGTATCGAGAGGATCAAGGAACGAAGGTTCTCATCCCAGGTGGCCGTGGCCGGTTCCTCGGATGAGAGAAGGCTCACAACCACCTGAGAAATGGGGGGGGCGTTCTTGACCCGCCTCTTTTCTTCTTTCTTTGACTTCTGACCAGACTTTCCTCTGATCACTGACGTCTTGACGTCAGATTCCTTGACAATTGTTGCCGTAGGACTATCACTGTTTTTCATGTCGATCACCGTTAAGCTTGGAAGTACTTGGCGAGGGCTTCGTTCACCACGTCCGTGTACGTCAGGGTGACCTTTGTTTGTTCGGTGGAGTTGTTTTCCTTCTCAAGCAACAGTTTCAGCGCCGCCCGGACGCCGGGGGCCAGGTCCACGTTGATCCTCTTGGCCGCCTTCACCTTCGGTGCGGCCGCCTGGGGTTGAGCTTCACTCTCAGGGGTCTTTTTCTCGGATTTTCCAGCCATTTCTTGTCTCCTCCTACTTTCCCAGGCCCAAGTGCTTCACCAAGGCCTGATTGACGACGTCGGCAATCTTGATCTTCGGCGTGACCCGTTCGGGGGAATCGTTGTACCCCTTGATGTATTCTTCCATCTTCTTCCAGTTCCCGGCAGCGATCTCCACGTGAAGCTTTTCGCTGGTCTTCTCCTTGTCAGACTTCTTGCCCTTCTTCCTGTCCTCTTTCACTTCATTCTCCTTATGCATAGAATAGGTGCAATGAATGTATCATGTCAATGCAATTATAAAAAGAATGAGTTCCTTTGTCCTGGGGTGTCACCTACTCGGCTTCGTCCAGTGCCCCACCGAAAAATGCCCCGAAATCAAAGGGTGAGCCCTTGATGTCCAGGTTCTTCCAGGTTGAATTCCCAAGGGTGTCGTGGCCGAGCTGTATGACGGCCGTCTCGTTGACGTGGCCAAAAGGAAAGGAGATCTCTGCCAGCAGAAAGCTCCGAGCGGGGAAGTCAAGCTTGACCACAATGTTCTGCTTTCCTCTTGTGAAGGTCGCCTTCATGGTTCTGCCGCGCCGCTCCTCTTCTTTCTTCCAGGTTTGGCCTAACCCTGACCCAACCATTTCGCCAAGCTTCTTGAAGGCCGCCGTGCAGTCTTGCTCATTGAAGCTGATGTCACCCACTTTTCCTCCCTTTGAGGTCGAATCCTCAGGTCCCGCGGCGTAAAGGCGTCGCCCACAGGGGGCTTGTCGCAACTCGATTCCGCCCCAGACGCTTCGCCTCATAGAGAGCCTTATCGGCTTCCAGAATGAGAGTTTCGTACTCGGGCCGGTTCCCCTGAGCCACCGAGGCGATGCCGATGCTGACGGTCACGGGTCCTTCGAATCCCCTGAAGAGTGCCCTTGAAACGGTATCGCGAAGCCGTTCGGCAACGACCTGCGCCACCTGGCGATCGGTGTCGGGCAAGAACGCGAGGAACTCTTCGCCGCCGTAGCGAAAGAACAAGTCGTCTTGCCTGAGAAGATTCTTGCAAAGCTGCGCCACCGCCAGCAAGACGCCGTCGCCGACGAGGTGACCGTAGTTGTCGTTGACTTCCTTGAAGTGGTCGATATCGAGCATCAGGACAGACAACGAGCGACCCTCCAGACCGCTTCGCTCCAACAGTTCGGGGCCCGAGACTTGCAGATCGCGCCGGCTGAAGAGCCCGGTCAGGGGATCGGTCCGAGAGTCAAGGTAGACGGTGGCGTACTTTCTGCCATTGAAAAGGGACTCGGCGATAGAATCTCCGAAGGACATGGACGGCCACACCTGTTCGCTCCGGAAGAAGCCAACGTCGGTGTGCCAGAACTCAAGGACACCCAAGAGCTCTTGGTGGAAAATAAGGGGGATACCCATCCACGAACGATACTTGCACTCGCTGTCTCCGGGAAACGGCGGGGACAGCGACCCCAAATCGTCCTTGATTGCGGGAACCTTCAGCTCTAACACCCCCCAGATCGGGTGCGACGGTGGGTGTTCCAGAGGCGACTCGCATTGGCCGTTTTCAAGCTCGCAGCCCAGGAACTCAAGCAAGCCGTTCCTGTAGCAGGAAACGGCTGCCCGCTGAAACGGCAAAATGTGATGGCCCTGTTCCAAGACAATGCTGATGGTCTTCTTCGGGTCGAGGGTCGAATTGGCAAGCATGCTGACCACCCGCAGCGTCTCGGCCTGATCGAAAATGTTGGAAAGGTATTCCGTGTGTTTTCTGGCGATGGCCTCCGCCTCTTTTCTCGCCGTGATGTTCTTGTCAATTCCGGCGTAGACCGCGATCCCTCCGCCCGCCGAACGGCTGAGGACGATGCCGTTCGATTGAACCCAACACCAGTCATCCTTTTTCTTGTCCCTGATTCGATACTCAGCGACAAACTCGTCTTCCCAGCCACCCAGAACCCGCTCCCAAAGTGACTGGTAGGTTGAGACGTCTTCGGGGTGAAGGTAGGAGGTGAAGCGGCCAGAATTCAGATCTTCAGACGAATAGCCCAAGCTGGTGAGCACGTTGCCGCTGATCGCGAATCCGTTCACAAAGTCGATCAGGTAGAATCCAGCCTTCTGGAGACTGCTCCAAAGCTTTGGTTCACCCGACAGCTGTGACAGCGTCTTCTCAATGCCCATAGCAGCCTGCGCTCAACGCTCTGGGACAAATCACTAAAATGGACGAGTGAACCAGCGGATCACTCCAACCTTGTTCTTCTTTCCGCTGTACACGATCCCTCCATTCCAGTATTCGAGGGCCGCTATCAGGCTGTTTCCGCCGTCGGTTTCGTCACTGTGCGGACCCCTGTAGTTTGCCAGACTCAGAAAGGTGTCGAAGTCTTGCTCGTAGAGCGCCTTTTGGCGAAGGTAGAAAAACTCATTCCAGGAATCCAGGTTGGTAAAACCGTTGCCCTCATCCTCAACAATGAAGCGCGCTCTGCCACGAAAGTCATACCAGACTTTGACTTTCTTTTCTGGTTTGCTGCCGTTTCCGTGTTTGATCGCGTTCTTGATCAATTCCGAAAGTTGCTGTTCCAGTAGGTTGTCCTCCAAGAAGTCTTCTTGGCACTCGCTCAAGATCTCAGAGGCGTAGCGCCGCACCTTTGAAAGGTCGCTTGCATACTCAACTTGTTTCATTCCTCGCGCGTCGAACAGGTCATTGCGATCATCAACAATCAGTTTTCGAGCAATGAAAGTCATTGTTTCTTACTCCCAAGAGGTTAGCGCTTCTTTCACGTTGGAATAGACATGGAAAAGGCGGATGATGTTGCTCATTTCTAGGACTTTTCTTGGGGTCCCCGTTAGATTTGCCAACTTGACTTCCCCGGATATCGTTTTCGCATGCTGGGCCAGCCGGATCAGCGTTCCAACCCCCGAGCTGTCCAAATAGCGGGTCGCCGAAAGGTCCAGCACAAGGTGGTTCTTCGATCGGTTGAATTGGGGAAGGATTGCGTTGCAAAACGCGACTGAGGCATAGAGGTCCAAGTCCCCGTGGGGAAGGACGATCAGCTGATTGTCCTTGCTGCCGTTCATGAAAGAGATTTCCATAGTTCCGGTTGAACCTCGCCTTTTGTCGTCTCAATCATACAGAGACTTCCTTCGCTTCTTGTGAGAATCCTGTGAGAAACGTGCAGGATTGATCGAACCCATCGTTTGCCGTTTCCCTCGCAGGGGGGATTCCTAACAGCTTTGCATCGTGTTTCTAACCCAAACTGGACAATGGCACCCTATTCTTGGTCCGAGGTCGTGGATGGACAAGCCGTCTCTGGTTTCATTTGCCGACGTTGACGATGTGGCAGTCTTTACGTTCCTGGCTAGTATCGGCTTGGCCGAAGCCGAGGCTCTCAGGAAGGATATCGCAGCGTCCCTCAAATCGAAATCCTACAGGGAAGCCGTCTTCCGGATGGAGAAGGTCCATTACATCGACAGTTCAGGGTTGGGACTGTTCGTCTCGCTTCAGCATCAGTTTCGCAATGCGACCCGGTTTCGGATCAGCGGGTTGCGCCCGAACGTCAGGCTTGTTTTTGTCTACTCGAACTTGCTCAACTACTTCAAGATAGACGACGTCGCGGCCGAAGGCGCCCCGTCGGTTCAGGTGCCCCAGGCGATTCCTCCGACGCCCCTGGAGCCGGCCGGTCAAAAAGAACTGCTTCACATCGAGGGAAAGTACATCCTGACCGAGGACGGAATCAACTATTGTGCTCAGAAGCAGATTCCCATACAGGATCTGCGTCTTTACCGAGGCGTCATGACCTCTGGGTTCATATGGTCGAAGGTCAACACCGCGCTGCTGGAGCGGTTTGTGACGCATGGCCTTCTTGCAGGGATGGAGCTGGAGAGAACCGAGTTTATCGACAAGCGGAGTCAGATCCTGCGGCTCACCGAGGTCATTTTCGACGGGATCGTGATGAAACGGTTCCGCCCCCTCCTCAAGCTCAAGCTCATGGAAAACGAAAGCTACCGCCACCTGATATCAAGGGGAGTCTCACCCGCCCGGCTGCGGTCAGCCCTGAAGGAACACCTTGCCACGATTGCCCAGTTGAAGGCGGAGATTGAGGAGATGGTTCTGGTCAAGTCTTCGGGGGCCTCTCGGCCGAAAACGAACCGGCTTCTTGAACTCATTGATGACTCGGTTTGGTTCCTTCTCGTGCAGCCGCAATCGAAGGCCGGCAACAGGGCCCTGCGTCAAGAGGTCATGGACTCGCTTGTTTCCTACTCCGGAAGGCTCGAGCTGTCGGAATCGATCGCCTTGAACCTCATGGAGTTCCTTCAGCAAGCAGAGAAGGCGCATTTCTTGAACCTGGCCGAACGGGACGCGTTTACCCGCAAGAACCCGCAATCCATTCCCGAGCTGCTGGCCGATTCAGCGTTTCGTGACCGGCTGGTCGCAAAGGCCAAGCTGCAAAACGAGTACTTGGTCATGAACATCAGCTTCGATGGAAACCCTCACGACAGTCTGAGGGGTTTGGTCGCGGAAGTCACCGTCCGGAACAAGGGGGTTGTCGGCAACCCGTTGAGAGCGGCTTCTTTGTCCAAGAAATCCAGCGGCAGGTCGTCGCGAGGCCGAGAACAGGAGCTCCTGCTGGGCTCTTCTTCATTGGGGCCCGATGACTTGAGTTTGATGAATCTGAACGCGCTCAAGGACCTTTGCAGGGACCAGGGAATCTTGATCGAAACGGGCCTGACGCGCGATGAGCGGTCAAATGAGACGGTGGCGTCGATGAAACTAGTCCTTTGATCGCAGCCGAAGGGAGGCGCGAGGAAACTATGGAACGGTTCAACAGGAATGAACGGGCATCTTCCGAGGGCGAGGACTTCGACTTGGACGAGGTCTTCGAGGATGACGAAGAGTCAGGCGACGACTACGGTGAGTGTGAAGACGATTTCTCGGATTGCCTCAAACGATCTTGCACGGGATAGAGGCATCTTCGTCAAACGAGTAGACCGCGCAGAGCCGATGGTACCCATCGGCGATGACGAGGCGGCCGTGAGCCGTATCTCGAACGAGGAGGAGAGGTGACAGCGATTTGCCGGACAAGATCTTCCTGCGGTCCTTTTCCACGTGACCGTTGCTGACTCCCAGGAGGGAGAGTCCGCTTGCACGAAATACGTCCTTAGCCTTGAAGCTGGACATGGGGGTCCCCCGCAGTTGGTCCACGACAGTCTTCACAAACTCCTGTCCGTAGACAAGGAGCAGATAGGACGCCGCAGCCGGATAGTCATGATCTTCTGGTTCATCCAGCCACGAGATTGCTTGCGCCATGGGCAGCCTCCTGGACTAAAAATCGAGGCTAGACAACTCCACCGGCTGACGGATCCTTGACCTTGGAGCCATTTGGTTCTGCTCATCGATCTGGGCCAATTGCTCAAGAAGCACCCCAAGTCTTGGGTCAGCCGAGTAGCAGCCTTGAAAATCCGCCCACTCTGAGGGCGACCCGCACCCGTCGAAGGCTTGCTGCCAGAAATCACGGCCCCAATCCGACTTCAGTCCTTGGTTTTCGAGCAACCACCGGCCCAAGTCTGCCAAGTTTCGAATCTCCAACTGTCTATGTTTCCACATACTGCCAAGGGTATTCCCACTGACAGCGGTGGTCAATAGCTTTCGGTGAACATAAGGCGGCTTTCCGGTTGTTGGTAACAGAAACAAAAAACCAGTTCCCCGGGGCAGAATATCGTCCCCGAAAAACTGGTAATTTGCTATCCTGAATTGATTTGGACGATGCAAGAGTCGAACTTGCGACTTCTACCGTGTGAAGGTAGCACTCTAACCACTGAGTTAATCGTCCGTACGCGAACCAGGATAACGAAGGAAAATCGAAAAGTCAAGCCAACCCGCTCAGCGCGGTTTGTAGTCCCGAATCACCTGCTCATACAGGGTCTCGACCCTGCGTGCCATGCGGCTTGCGGTCCACAGGTCGGAGTAGGCCCGTGCCTCGGCCGACTTGGCCTCGTACAGGGCCGGGTCGGTCAAGAGGCGGGTTACGGCGTCCGAGAAGGCCGGGACGTCCTCGTCGACCATGAAACCGCCGTGGTCGCCTGCCATGACTTCCTTGGTCCCCATTTTTCCGATGGCCACCGCCGGAGTGCCGCACATCATGGCTTCGATGGTCACTAGGCCCTGGGTCTCGGTCACGGAGGCGAAGGTGAACACGTCGGCCAAGGCGTACAGATGCTTGAGGTCCTCGCGGTTGACGTAACCCAAACACAGGACCGAGGCCTCAAGGCCCCGGGAGGCGACGTTGGCCTTGAAAGTGTTGAGGTAGGGACCGTTGCCGGCCAGCACGAGCATGGCCTCGGGAACCGACGCCCGGACCCGCGCCAGCATGTCGATGAGGAAGTCGACGTTCTTCTCCTGTCCCACCCGGCCGACGTACAGCAGCACCTTCTTGCCCCGCATCTGCGGAAACTGCAGAAGCCACTGGGACTGCTTTCGCTCGACTGCCTTGTCGATGCCATGGAAGTCCTCTTCGGGTATCCCGGTCGGCACGACGGTGATCGGGCACTCAATACCATAGCTTTGGAGCACCTCTTTCATGGGTTGGGTGGGTGTGATGATTGCGTCGGCGTGCTTGAACCAACGGTGGGTCAGCATCCGGGCAATCTTCTTCGCGAACTCGACGGGCAGCCAGGGCAGGTAGAAATTGATGTACTGCTCAAAGTAGGTGTGGCAGGTCTGGACGACAGGAAGCCTTCGCTTGCGCGCGTAAGGGATGGCCTGCCACGACAGGCCGAACTCGGTTTGGACATGCAGAAGCTGGGGACCAAAGGCGTCGAGCTCGTGGAAGAGGCGGCCCCGCTCGAAGGGCGAGACCAGGCGGTCTTCTTTGCTGAAGAACAGCCCGAACGACCTGATCCGGTTTACCCGCGGATCGGAGTGGTGCAGTTTTTTCTGGTCCTCGGGCACCGGGTACTCGGGCGCCCACAGCTGGATCTGGTGGCCCAGCTTGGTCAGCTCATTGAGGAAGATGTTCGTAGAAACCGTGACGCCGTTGATCCGTGGCCAGTAGACGTCGGAAGTGAATGCAACCTTCATGTCCGGCTAGGCTAACACGGATAATCGCCTTCGGCAACTGCGCCGAGAGCGGGAAAAAATACCTCCTACGGGGCTCGAACCCGTGTTGGTGGAATGAAAATCCACTGTCCTAACCACTAGACGAAGGAGGCGTATCACGAGATTGCGTTTTCCCCGGCGTCTCGCCGTCTTGTCTTCGCCTCGGGACCGTTCGAGTGCTCACGTATCAAAGATACGCTCCGCCTCTCACTAGTCCCTCGGCTCGTCAAAACGACGATCCGCTCGTGGAAAACGCAATCTCGAAAAAAGCGTCATCCACGCGGGGGGCGGCCTCCGGGCGTGGTGGCACCCGGGAACCTGATGTTTGTCGGGGGTCTCCCGCAGGGGGAGAGCTTGAGCTGGACAGGATTCGAACCTGTGACCCACGCCTTAAAAGGGCGTTGCTCTACCTGCTGAGCTACCAGCCCGACGAACGGAAACCAACTATAGGGATCTGCCCCCAGTTTGTCAAGGCGATGAAAAATCACAGATGGAAGGCCAGTTCGGTGGCCAGAGACGAGCGGGGGTTCAGGCCAGAATACCTACCCATTTCATCGGTGTAGATGGCCAAGTTGAAGTCAACGACGAAGACCTTCACGCCCAAACCGAAGGTGAAGTAGCCTTGATTCAACCCTGTGCGAACGGTGAGGAAACGAAGAAACGTGACCTCTCCGCCCAGGTGCGTCCATGTCCAGAACGAGGGCTGCGTGTACTGGTCCATCAGGGGAATCTGGAAGTCGAGGCTCAGGGCTGGTTGGACAACGGGCGCTAGAGAACCGACGTCTGGCGTCCAGGTGGTCCCCACGCCGATGACTGTCGGAATGCGGTACAAGGTCGTTCCGGTAGTCGAACCATTGGAGGGGAAACCCAGGCCCATCGACCACTGCGTGCCCGTGAAGTTTTGGAAATTGATGATGGTGCTGCCGATGTCGCGGATGACCAGGCCCGTCTTGAACTGGCCGTACTCCCAGCGGGCTCCCAGGTCCCAGCCCAAGCCAAAGCCGGCCGCCACGGTGTACGCGCTAAGGTTGGCCCCGTTGGAGATGACGTCTGTCACCTGCGGGTTGAACAGACTGACCTCCTCGGGTCTGAGGGCCGCGCCGAGTTTCAATGTGCCGAGCCCCACATCGAAGGGCCAAGCCATGCCGATGACCCCGGACACGGTATGCTGGATGGCGAGGGTGGTCGCGGGCAGGGCCGAGGCGGCGATGACCTGGTCCTCCATCATCACTCCTGTGCCCAGGTTCTTGCCCACCCAGCCGATACCCAACGACGTCTTGGCACCGACCGTCCCCTGGGCCAAAACCGAGTTGAACAGCGATGTGATGGGATTGTTGCTGTCGAGCGGGTTGAAGGTGGACAACGAGCCCGAGTCGTTGAGCAGTTGCGACAGCCCCGAGAGCGGCATGTACAGGGCGCCGCCCACGGAGAGCAGCGTCACGCTCACGTTGTCGGAGGCGTACGCGGCGGGGTTCACGAACAGGGCGTCCCAGCCTTCCGCGTTCGAGGTGGAAACCCCGCCCTCGGCCTTGAGGGCCGGCGAAACTGGCGAGACCGGCTCGAGGAAGACCTGGTCGAGTCCCCAGACCGGCGCGCTGAACAGCAGGAGGAGGATCAGGGGAAGAGACTTGTTCATGGTGCGTTTCCTCACGAGGTCTTGACCAAGCCGGTCACGGCAGACAGATAGGCGTAGGGGTTGCTGGTTGGTGTGTTGGACGTGGTCAGGGCTGTCGTGAGGTTACCCACTGCCGCTCCATTCGTCGGCAGCGTTGTTCCGTTCTGCAGGTAGGTTGCCAAAGTTGCGACCCCGTCGGCGGCTGTCCCGCCACCGAGATCGCTGGCGAAAGCGTTGACCGTTGCTGCCAGCGCCGCCGTCATCCCCAGGTTCAACTTTGAAGGTGTGTTGCCAAAAAACGCCGTCGAATCGACGGTACCTCCCTGCGCTGACGCTGCCTGCATGTTTGTCAAGGCACCAGCCATGTTTACAAACTGATTTAGCGTGGCCTGGATTTGAGTAATGGTTTGGCCCGCAAAGATCGAGGTCAGAGCGGAGGCCGCCGTCGACCCTGCCGTACCAGAACTGGCGTTCGCGAGATTCTGCACTTGGGACATCGCCGTTTGTACAACGGCCCCGGCCGCAGTCGCGCCGGTCGTCGCTGTGATGTAGGCCTGGGCATCGGTGATTTTCGTAGCCGCCGAGGCTGAGGATGTGGGTTGCGACGCCGCCAGGAGCACGCCTTGCACCGCCGCCAGGGCCGCTGGGTTGGACTTGAGCGACGTCACAAAGGACGAATCCGAGGTGATTTGGGTCACGATGGTGCTGTCCGACTCGGCGGCAAGGGCACTGGCGCTCAACGCGGGAGGTTGGTCGATCGACTGGAATGCGTTCCCTTGAAAGACCTGGGCGCACCCGGAAAACAAGAGGACAACCGGAAGGCAAAGCACGAACCTCTTCATGGGCGGGGCTCCTCATTGTCAGTATAGCTTTGCGGACTGGATTTTGCTAGGCGAAAGAAGTATGGTGGAGCCGTCATGGAAATTGTCCTTTACCCCGCCGACATCCTTCGGCAAAAGACCGTTCCGGTCACGGATTTCGACGGCCAGCTTGCCGATTTTGTGCAGGCCATGATCACGACCATGGTGGGAGGCCGGGGCATCGGTCTCGCGGCGCCCCAGGTCAACAGCCTGCGGTCCGTCTTCGTCGCCCAAGAGGAGGATGGAAAGACCGCCGTGTTCATCAACCCCGAGATCATCGGCACCAGCCTCGAAACCGTCCCTTACGAGGAAGGTTGCCTTTCCATCCCCGGCATGTACGAAGAGGTGGTCCGGCCCGAGGCCGTGGTGGTCCAGGCGTACAACGTGAAGGGCCGGCCCTTCAAGCGCGAATGTTCTGGCTTGCTGGCGCGCATCGTCCAGCACGAGCTCGATCACCTGAAGGGAGTGCTGTTCATCGACTACCTCAGCACGATGAAACGCGAGCGCCTGCTCAAGCAGTACGAAAAGAACCTCAAGAAATGAACATTCTGTTCGCGGGGACGCCAGCCATCGCCGTGGAGTGCCTCGCGGCGCTGGTCGCGGCCGGGCACCGGGTCGAAGTGCTGACCAACCCTGACGCCGTGTCGGGCCGGGGGTCGTCGTTGACTCCGCCACCGGTGAAAGTCTGCGCCCAGGCCCTCGGTCTGCCCGTCCACCAGCCCCCCAAACTCGACGCCGCGGCGCGTCAGCCCCTCGAAGACCGCTTCGACCTGTTGGTCAGCTTCGCTTACGGACGGATCTTCGGACCGCTGTTCCTCGGGCTGTTCCCCTCCGGGGGAGTGAACGTCCACCCGTCGCTGCTGCCCCGCTGGCGCGGTCCGTCGCCCCTGATGGCGGCGTTGCTGGCCCGGGACGCCCGCACGGGCATCAGCGTGCAGCGCCTTGCCCAGAAGATGGACAGCGGTGACGTCCTGGAACAGGTGGTGCTCGACCTCGAAGGTACCGAGACCACGGGGTCGCTGACGGACTGGGCCGCCGAGGCCGCCGCGCCTTTGTTGGTGCGGGTTGTGGCCGCTCTCGAAGCGGGTACGGCCGTGGGTGCTCCCCAGGACGAAACCCAGGCCACCTTCTGTTCGATGGTTTCCAAGGCCGAGGGGCGCCTGGACTGGGGTCTTGCGGCCGCCGAGCTTGACGCCCGAATCCGGGCCTTTGATCCGTGGCCCGGAACCTTCACGGCCTGGGGCGGCCAGCGCCTGGCGCTCAGGCGCTCGTCGCTGGTAGCCTCAACGGACGGCGCCCCGGCGGGCACCGTGGTCGCGGTAGACAAGTCGAAGGGGATTTTGGTACAAACAGGGGACGGCCTGGTGGCCGTTCGGGAACTCCAGCTTCCCGGCCGGAAGAGCATGGACTTCCGCAGTTTCCTCAACGGCAACCCCTCGTTGGTCGGGTCCCGCCTCGGAGAACCCACATGAAGAAACCCCGGGAACCAAAAGCCCCGAAAGCTCCCAAGACCCCCGTGACGCTGGCCCAGCGGGTGGAGCAGCTCAAGGCAGCCTGGGTCCGATTTGAGGTCTGGGCCCGCGCCTTCGCCAAGCGAGTCCTTCCCCGGCCCCACGACGACGAAAAGACAAAGCTCTTCAAGACTATCGCCTGGTCGCTGATCGGCATGGCCTTCCTCGTGGTGTTCCTGTCTGTCTCAGTGTTCTTCCTGGCGCTGCGGGGTCAGGAAGAGACAATGGTGCCCCAGGTGGTCGGCAAGGACCTCGCATCGGCCTTGATCGAACTGCAGGAGAAGGAACTGACGCCCTACGTTCAGGTGAAGTTCTCAGAAGACCCCCGGGACAAGGGAAACATCGTCGGCCAGGACCCCCAGGGCGGCATCCTCGCCAAGGCCGGACGCCGGGTCACCCTGTGGGTCTCCCGCGGCGCCATCATCGACAACGTCGAGAACTTCGTCGGCCAAAACATCAACGACGTCCAGCTCAGGCTCAAGACTCTGTTCTCGACCCAGGCGACGCCTCTCCTTGCTCTGACCCCCAATCCTGTCTACACCTTCAGCAGCTCGCCCGAAGGCACCGTCCTCGAACAGAAACCCGTGGCAGGCACCCCGCTCGCTTCGCCGACGGAACTCGTGGTCGTCATCAGCAAGGGGCCCAAGGGCCAGACCGTCAAGGTCGGCAAGTACGATGGCCGCACTTGGCAGGAGTCTTTGGCTCAGCTGATCGGCGAGAACAAGCCCTTCGTGATCAAGATGCGCAAGGCCGATTCCGGCGAAAAGCCAGGCATGATCGTGGGGCAGGCTCCGGCGACCGGCACAGACATGCCCCGGGGCACCCCCGTTACCCTCACGCTTGCCGAGCCCACGCAGCCCACCGACGGGCGGGTCTTCCAGCTGCTTCAAACGACGCTGCCCGAGTACCCCATCCTCGTCGACGTCAAGGTGGAGCTGCGCAAGGCCACAGGCGACTCGAGCATCCTGTTCCAACTCAAGCACCCCGGCGGCCTGCTGACCATACCCTACATCGCCGACCCGGGCGACGTGGTCGCCGTGTCCGTGCTCGACAAGGAAGTCTTCACTCAAAAAGTCGGAGAGTGACCCACGGATCTTGGCGCGCCGACGCCCTGGGGCGGCAGGGTCTTCTACAAGTCCGTGACCGCGAGCACCATGGACGACGCCCAAGAGCTGGAGGACCGGGCTGAACCCGAAGGCTCCCTGGCCTGGGCGGGTGTTCAGACCGCCGGGCGGGGCCGGCACCCGGGCCGGGTCTGGCAAGGCGCACCCGGGGACAGCCTGACCTTCACCGTGTACTGGAGCGCCAGCAGGTTTCGCGTCCCCGGTTTTGCCGCTTCGTTGACCGTGGGGCTTGGCCTCTGCCTCTGGCTCGAGGCCTTGGGCGCGGCGCCCGGGCGCGTGCGGCTCAAGTGGCCCAACGACGTTTACTTGGACGACCGAAAGCTTTCGGGAATCTTGGTGAGGCAGCGGTGGAGCGCCACGGGGCCGGGACGCATCCACGCGGGCATCGGAGTCAACCTTGCTGCTCCGGCCTCCGCAGGGTTGCGCACTCCTGCTGCGTCCCTGGCCGAGGCCGGGCTGAACTTGACCCCCGAGCAGGCCCTTTCGTCGCTGCTGCCTTCGTTGGCGCAGGCCCTCGGCCACCCGTCTCCCCGGCAGGCCTGCGAGGCGAGGCTGTGGAGGCTGGGCGAGGAGATGGAGCTATCGACTCCCAGCGACGACCGGCCCCGTCGCGGTGTGGTGCGGGGGCTCGACGAAGGCGGCGGCTTGGTCTGGGACACGGCGTCGGGCCGCGAAGTCGTCAGCTCGGGGGAGTGAAGCGCCGCACGTACGCGTCGACGTCGAACTTGCGGCGAAGCCCCCCGGCCGTCATGCAACGCACCAGGCCGTAGACGGGCCGCTCGCCCCAGGGTCTGTCGTGTTTGCCGAAGCACCACGCGACCCCGGCGTAGCTGTTCGGGTCGCGGCCGTCGAGGGCGTACTTGTTGTTCAGGTACAGCGCGTCGAGGTAGGCCTGGGACGGGTCGGCACTGAACTCCAGGATTTTCTTCCCCCAGTACATCCTCAGGTAGCCGTGGAGAACCCCCGTCGAGGCCAGCTGATGCTGGGCCGCGTCCCACACCGCGTCGTGGGTGCGCCCCGCCTCCCACTGCGCGCGGTCGTACAGGGCCGGCCGTGGGTCGCCTCGGTGCAGGGTGAGTGTCTTGCGCGCCCACTCGGGCAGTGCCAGCCACGTCGCGTGGTCGGGGTTGAACCAGACGAAGTTGAGCGAGAGCTCGCGTCGGACCAGCACCTCGTCGAGGAACTTCGAGACCGAGTCCTCTCCGGCGCGCCGGAAGCTCGTGGGCTCGCGCCAAAGCGCCCGGCGCTTGAGGTCTTCGACGAGGCTCACCGGGCTCAGATGGCCGAAGTGGAGGGCGGGGCCCAGTCCCGACTGGCCGTCGAGCCCAGGATCGTTGCGCGCCTGGCCGTAGGCCTCCAGGCCGTGGTCCCGGAAGTGCTCCCACTTCGCCCATGCCCGGGTTTCACCGCCGCGCAGTTCCGTGGGAGCCACCGAGGCATCGACCTTCAGTTCCGCCAGCAGGCCCCGGTCGGGCCTCCGCTCCAGCACCCGGATGCCTGCGTGTGCCAGCTGGTCGGCCAGGGTGTCTGGGCGGCCGGTCACGGTCGTCAGAGGCGGCGGCAAGAGGGGCTCGAGGCTCGCCAGCCGCATAAGCTTGGGCCGGAGCGTCGCCGCCGCCCATTCGTCCTTGGACGACACTGTGGCCACGGGTACGGCGGCGTTGTCCTCGGCCACGACGACGGGGCAGGGAAGCCTGGCCGCGATCTGGGACCGCTGGAAGCGCTGCCCCGGGAGGTAGCCAAGGTCGAAGACAACGAGGGCAGCTCTGTCCCCTGCGGCCAGCACGGCCGCCGGCGCGGGGGACAGAGCTACCGTCAGCTCCAGCCCGAGGGCCTCCAGTGAAAGCGAGAGGTCTTCGAGGCCGTCGAGGAGGTAGGCGAAACTGCGGGCGTTGGCCTCGGGGTAGGTGGCGTCGAGGCAGAACAGCACGTCGAGCGGAAGCCCGAGGGACAGAGCTTCGCGCTGGGCCCAGGCCAGCGCCAGGTTGTCGCGGACCCGCACCGACGCCTGCATCCAGTACAGCACGCGTTCACCTCGGGCGGGACGGTCGGAGAACAGGTGGGTGAGGCGGTGTTCCATGGCCCGTCCTTTTCCTCTAGGATACGGTGTATGCACTCGGGAAACAACCAATGACGGGGTCAGAGCTTCTGTACGCCCTGGACCTGTTCGGCACCTTCGTATTCGCCATCACCGGCGCCTTCCGGGGCGTGAAGTACCAGCTCGACATTTTGGGCGTGCTCGTGCTCTCTGTCTTCACAGGGGTGGGCGGCG
>Ga0181516_10000417_pt1 | contig 39650 bp, 34 predicted proteins | sample PEATcosm2014_Bin_25_FD_121104 | JGI IMG/M metagenome (GOLD analysis project Ga0181516, IMG submission 121104) | Peatland microbial communities from MTU Mesocosm Facility, Houghton, MI, USA - PEATcosm2014_Bin01_10_metaG | ecosystem: Environmental > Terrestrial > Soil > Wetlands > Peat | place... | reverse complement strand
TGGCGCGCGGCGGCATTCGCTGGTCCGACCGGCCGCAGGATTTCCGCACCGAAGTTCTGGGGCTGGTCAAAGCGCAGAACGTCAAGAACGCGGTTATCGTGCCGGTCGGGGCGAAAGGCGGCTTCGTGCCGAAATTTCTGCCGGCCGGCGGTTCGCGCGAGGCGATCCAGGCCGAGGGCGTCGCCACCTACAAAACGTTCATTTCGGCGCTGCTCGACATCACCGACAATATTGGCCCGGGAAAGACCGGCATCGTTCCGCCGCTCGACGTGGTGCGCCATGACGGCGACGACCCCTATCTCGTCGTCGCCGCCGACAAAGGCACCGCGACGTTTTCCGATATCGCCAACGATCTGGCGATTGCGCATGATTTTTGGCTTGGCGATGCCTTCGCCTCAGGCGGCTCGGCGGGCTACGACCACAAGAAAATCGGCATTACCGCACGCGGCGCGTGGGAATCTGTGAAGCGGCATTTCCGCGAGATGGACGTCGATATCGGACGGACGCCATTCACGTGCGTCGGCGTCGGCGACATGTCCGGCGACGTGTTCGGCAACGGCCTGTTACGCGAAAAGACGACCAAGCTCATTGCCGCCTTCGATCATCGCGATATTTTCATCGATCCGGACCCCGATCCGGAAAGGACCTTTGCCGAACGCCAGCGGATGTTCGACCTGCCGCGTTCGAGTTGGCAGGATTTCGACAAGACGCTGATCTCGAAGGGTGGCGGCGTCTATCCGCGCGCCGCCAAGGACATTCGGCTTTCGCCCGAAGCACAAAAGCTGTTCGGCGTCGGCGAGCATCTCACGCCGCAGGAGCTCATTCGCGCCATCCTGAAAGCGCCGGCCGATCTGATCTTCTTCGGCGGTATCGGCACCTATATCCGCGCCGCGGACGAAGCCGAGGAGGCTGCCGGCGACCGCGCCAACGATGCCGTCCGGATCACCGGCAACGATTTGCGATGCAAGGTGATCGGCGAAGGCGCCAATCTCGGCATGACACAGCGCGGCCGCATCGAGGCGGCGTTGCGCGGGGTGCGGCTCAATACCGACGCCATCGATAACTCGGCCGGCGTGAACACCTCCGACATGGAGGTCAATATCAAGATCGCGCTGAGTATCCCATTGCGCGACGGCCGTTTGACGCTGGACGCGCGCAACGCGCTGCTTGCCGAAATGACCGATGAAGTCGCCGGCCTCGTGCTCCGCAACAATTACCTACAGCCGCTGGCGCTGTCGCTTTCGCAGCGGCGCGGCATGGAGGATTTCGGCTTCCTGCAACGTGTCATCCAGACGCTGGAAGCGCGCGGCTTGCTTGATCGTGAAGTCGAGTTCCTGCCCGACGACATGGCGCTCGCCGAGCGCCGCCGCCGTTCGCAAGCCTTCACTCGGCCCGAGCTTTCGGTGTTGCTCGCCTATGCCAAGCTGACGCTCTATGAGGATCTCCTCGAGTCCGCCGTGCCGGACGATCCCTACCTCGCGCGCGAGCTCGGGCGCTACTTCCCCAAAGCCATCGCCGAGCGCTATCCCGATGCGCTCGACCATCATCGCCTGCGCCGCGAAATCATCGCGACCCATCTCGGCAATTCGATGATCAATCGCGGCGGGCCGTCCCTGATCGTGCGCATCGCCGACCAGACCGGCGCCGTGCCGGCGTCGATCGCATCGGCCTTCGCGGCGGTGCGCGACAGCTACGGCATGACGGCGCTGAATACCGCGATCGACGGTCTCGACAACAAGATTTCCGGCAAGTTGCAGCTCGACCTCTACGCCGCGGTACAGGACCTCCTGCTCGACCGCATTATCTGGTTTTTGCGCAATGTCGATCTGTCGAAAGGCTTGGCCGACGTGGTGACGCATTATCGCGACGGCATTGCCGCGGTGACGGCGGCGCTCGATGCTGCGCTGTCGCCGGACGCTCTCGGCGCGCGTGCGGACCGCCGGCAGGACCTTGACGGTGCCGGATTGCCGCCGGAACTAGCGGGGCAGATTGCCGATCTCGGCGTGCTTGGCGCGGCGCCCGACATCGTGCTGGTCGCCGACCGCACCGGCAAGCCAGTCGGCGAAGTCGCGGCGACCTATTTCGCCGCCGGTGCGTTTTTCCGTCTCGATCGCATCACCAGTGCGGCAAGCAATATTCCGATCGCCGATTATTTCGATCGTCTGGCGCTCGATCGCGCGCGGGATTCCATCGGCGACGCCGAACGCCGGCTCACCGCGGCCATGGTCGGCAACGGCGCGTCAGGCGCGGCGGCTGTCGATGCTTGGGTTGCGCCACGCAAGGGCGAAGTCGAACGCATCCGCATGGCGATCCACGAAATCGCCAATTCCGGCCTCACGCTGTCGAAGCTCTCGGTCGCCGCCAGCCTGCTTGGCGATCTGGTGAAAAACTGAAATCCGCTCGCCGCCGCCTTAGCCGGCCGCCGGCAAAAAAAGAACCCCAAGCAGATACGCGCTTGGGGTCCAAAAGTTGTTGCCTCAACTTAGGCTTATCTGGCCGGGTGGCAGGGTGTCGGGGGATGGGGGTGCCAACCGGTCGGCCTTGATGACCGAGAGATATGAGAGCAAACCGCGAATGCAATCCGGATCACGCTTTAGTGTTTTTCGCTGCGGCAAAACGTGCCGGCCAGCTTGTCATTTGGTTGACACGGATTTGGAATGGATTTGGCGATCGGCATGCGACGCCGGGCGCGTTTTGCATGGCCATGTTGCATATTTGCCGTTGGTCTTGGAACCGCGGGCAAACACCGCAATTTTGCCAATTCGGAATTTTATTGAAGAAAATCATTCCATTACGCAAGCAAACTCGGTGCGGACAGCAGTGCCTGTCTTGAGCTAGGATTGGCTGTCCGTACGCGTTCAAAGGCTGGGAAACCGCGGATGAACGTCCTCGACTCGCTGCAACCGCTTTACTCCGTCACCGGTTTCGCCGTTGGCCTGCTGGTCGGGCTGACCGGTGTCGGCGGCGGCTCGCTGATGACGCCGCTTCTCATCTTGCTGTTCGGCATTCATCCGGCAACCGCGGTCGGAACCGATCTTCTTTACGCCGCCGTCACCAAGACCGCGGGCAGCGCGGTGCACGGCTTCAACCGGACCATCGACTGGCGCGTGGTGCGGCTGTTGGCGATCGGCAGTGTGCCGACGACCGTAATTACAATCATTGCTTTGGGCCGCATCGGGATCAACAGCGCCGCCGCGCACGATTTGATCACCGTGGTGCTGACGATCGCGCTGTTCATCACCGCCGCCACGCTGGTATTTCGTGAAAGAATCGTCGCGCGGTACGCAACGCGGCTCGGGGCGTTGCAGCCCAAACAGATCGCCAGCCTCACGATTATCGTCGGCGCGGCGCTCGGCGTTCTGGTGTCGATCACGTCGGTGGGCGCCGGCGCGATCGGCGTCACGGCGCTGGTGCTGCTCTATCCGAAGCTGCCGACGGCGCGGATCGTCGGCTCCGATATCGCGCACGCTGTGCCGCTCACGCTCGTTGCGGGAATAGGGCACTGGTTTCTGGGTTCGATCAACGTCGATGTATTGATTTCGCTTCTGGCGGGGTCGATTCCGGGAATCCTGATCGGCAGCTATGCCGCCGTGCGCATTCCGGAAATGGCGCTTCGCCTGGTGCTCGCCGGAACGCTCGTGGTGGTGGCGACGAAACTGGCGGTCGACATCCATCCAGCCGCGTTGAACGGCGCCTCGGTGGCGGCCACCACGGCGCATTGATCGAGGCGGCGGCCTTCAAGCGCTAGCGGCGCGGGCCACGGCCTCGGAGTCGGGCAGGCCGTAGCGATGCAAATCCGCGCCGTGGACGTCGAGCCAGGTCTTGGCGCGCTCGTGATCGGGGCAGAGCCGTTGCACCAGGCGCCAGAATTTCGCCGAATGGTTCATCTCGATCAGATGCGCGACCTCGTGCGCGGCGAGATAATCGAGCACGTGGCGCGGCGCCAGAATGAGCCGCCAGGAAAACGACAACATGCCGGTCGTCGAGCATGAGCCCCAACGGCTCGATTGATCGCGCAGCGTAACGCGGCGGACGGCAAGACCGAGCTGGTCCGCAAAGCGCAGGCTTGCCGCCTCCAAATCGCGCCTGGCCTCGCGGCGCAGGAAATCTCCGATACGCCGGTCGATGTGCGGAGCCTGCCCGGCGACGCACAGCAGGCGGTCGCCCGCCGCGTCGGTCTCGATCCAGACGGTGCCGCGCAGGCCGCGGCGATGCGCAATTCGGTGCGGCTCGCCGCGCAACGGTACCACAGCGCCATCGGCAAACGGCGCCGCTTCCGGCAATCGTCCGAGCCGGGCCGCGATCCAGCCGCCCTGCTTCTGGGCGAAGTTGCGCGCCTCCTTAAGGGAACCGCGTGTTGGAATGGTGAGAACGACTTCGCGCGTCGCCGCCTGGATGCGCAGCGTATAGCGCCGCGCTTGCCGATGCCGCCGCAGCCGAACCCGGTAGGCCGAACCGTCGAACACGATATCGAGCGTCTGCGGCTCGCGCGGGCGACGATAGAGCAGCGCATGCAGCGGCATTAACATGTTCCCGAATCCAACCCGACCCGGGCATCATGCCACACATCAGACGCCACTGGCGAGCTTGCGCGCGAAAGATTGAACGATCAGGCCGTCCGCAACGCGTCGCCGTTGCTCGAACGCCGCGCGCTGAAGAAGTCGCGCACGGTGCGGTTCGAATGGCTCGTCGACAGCACGAAGTCGGAAATGCGCGGTGCGATTTCCGAGCGGAAGCGCGAGCCGTTGAACACGCCGTAATGGCCGACGCCGAGCTGCAGGTAATGCGCCCTGCGATCGGACGGAATATTAGTGCAGAGCCGATGCGCCGCCTCGGTCTGGCCGACGCCGGAAATATCGTCGTGCTCCCCTTCGACGGTGAGCAGCGCGACGCGCTTGATCCGGCTCGGATCGACCGGCCGACCGCGATGGGTCATCTGGCCCTTCGGCAGGGCGTGACGCACAAACACGGTATCGACGGTTTGCAGATAGAACTCGGCGGCGAGGTCCATGACCGCCAGATATTCGTCGTAGAACTCCTTGTGCTTATGCGCGGAGTCGCCGTCGCCGCGCACCAGGTTCAGGAACAATTGCTTGTGCGCCTCGATGTGGCGATCGAGATTCATACTGACGAAGCCGTTGAGCTGCAGAAAGCCGGGATAGACGTCGCGCATGAAGCCGGGATTCGGAAACGGCACCTTGGTGATGACGTGGGTGCGGAACCAATCGATGCCGCGCTTCTCGGCGAGCTTGTTCACCGCAGTCGGGTTGACCCGGGTGTCGATCGGCCCGCCCATCAAGGTGATGGACGTCGGCGCGTATGGATCGTTGTCCGCTTCCATCAAGGCGGCCGCGGCCAGGACCGGCACTGACGGCTGGCACACCGCGACCACGTGGGTGTCGCCGCCGAGCGCGTGCAGGATCGAGATCACATAGTCGATGTAATCGTCGAGATCGAAGCTTCCGTCCGCCATCGGCACCATGCGCGCATCGACCCAATCGGTAACATAGACGTCATGGTTGGGCAGAAACGCCTCGACCGTGCCGCGCAGCAGCGTTGCGTGGTGGCCCGACATGGGCGCCACGATCAGGAGACGCGGCTGCGGACGTTTCGGCGGGTGTTCGAACGCGCGCTCGAAATGCAGGAGCTTGCAAAACGGCCGCTCCCAGATGGTGGAGATATGGATCGGGACACGCTCGCCGCCGGCAAGCGTCGAGGCGATCTGCCATTCCGGTTTGCCGTAGCGCCGGGTCGAGCGCTCGAACAGTTCGCAGGCCGCGGCCACGGACTTTCCGAACGTGGTGAAGGAAAGCGGATTGATCGGATTCTTGAAGAACAGCCGCGTCGCATCGGCCCAGGCCCGGGATGGATTGAGCGCCGCTTGGCTCGTCTCGTAGAACCAATAGAGCGGCGTCGAGAGAACGTTACCGCCCGGCACGGCCGGCGCGCCGCCGAACTCTCCGATGGCCATCGATGAACCTTGTTCGGCTTCTTGCTGCAGTGCAGCATTATTCGCACGATATGTCATATTGCCAGCATAAATGCAATTTGTTTCGGTATTCCTTCATTTAGCAACGCACGGATTGCTTCTCCGCTGATGGTCAACGCTTTGCAGCTATTCGCAGCGCACATAGCGTCCACAAGCGGCTCTCCGGACGTTCGGAGGCCTATTCGCCGGTCTGCATCAGCGAGCCGTGGCGGCGCGCGTTTTGTAAGAGCTTGAGGAAGCCGAAAACGCCGCCGGCAAAATACACGATGTTGATCAGGAAGGCGTCGATCATCAAATCGGGCCGAAAGACATGCTGAATCAAAAGCGCGCGCATGCCCTCGAAAACATAAGTCGGCGGCAGCGCCCACGCCACCGGTTGCAGCCAGACCGGCAGCGTCGTGACCGGGTAGTAAACGCAGGCCAGCGGCATGAACAGAAACATGATCGACCAGGCGAGGTTTTCCGCGCCCAATCCGTTGCGCAGCACCAGGCCTGAGACGAAAATGCCGACCGCCCAGCTCGTAAGCATCAGGTTGATGAAGAACGCCACCAGCGCGAAACCCATGCTGTAAAGGTTGAAGCCGAAGAAGGCGACCGCCAAGATCGTCACTGGAACGAGCCCGATCGACAGCCGCACCAGACTCATCACCATCAGCGCGCTGAGGAATTCGAACGGCCGCAGCGGACTCATCATCAGATTGCCGATATTGCGCGCCCACATCTCTTCCATGAACGAGATCGAGAAGCCGAGCTGGCCGCGGAACAGGATGTCCCAGAGCAGCACCGCGCCGATGAACGTGCCGCCGGCGCGCGCGAAGAAGCCGCCGGCATTCTGCATGATGTAATATTGCAGAAAGCCCCACGTGATCATCTGCACCGTCGGCCAATAGACGAGGTCGACAAATCGCGGCCACGACGAGCGCAACAGGTACCAGTAGCGCAGTATCATCGCCGCGGTGCGCCGCGGCGAATAGGTGAAAGCGCTCTCAAGCTTGGCGCTCATCGCGCGGCCTCCCACGCGACGGCGTCGCGTTCGATGCCGCGGCCGCGCGCGACGTCGAGGAAGACTTCCTCAAGCGTTCGCCTGCCGTAACGCGCCAGCAATTTCGCCGGCGTATCATCGTCCTCGATGCGCCCCGTCTTCATGATGATGACGCGATCGCACAGCCGTTCGACCTCGGCCATATTGTGCGAGGCGATCAGCATCGTGGCGTTGCGCGTGCGGCGATAACGTTCGATCCGCGCCCGCACCCAGTCGGCGGTGTCGGGATCGAGCGAAGCAGTCGGTTCGTCGAGCAACATCAATTCCGGGGAGTTGATCAGCGCCTTCGCCAGCGCAACCCGCGTCTTTTGCCCGTCGGAGAGCTTGCCGGTCTGCCGGTCAAGCAGATCGGTGAGATCGAGATCTTCGCCGAGCTGTTTGATACGCTGCGCCAAATCGGGAACGCCGTAGAGCATGCCGAACACGGTCAGATTTTGCCGGATCGTGAGCCGCATCGGCATCGCCACATAGGGGCTTTCGAAATTCATCCGATGCAAGACGCGATAGCGCTGCCGTGGCATGTCCGCACCGAGCACGGTCACCCGGCCGGAGGTCGGCGTGGTCAGACCCATGATCGCGGCAATGGTGGTCGTCTTGCCGGCGCCATTGCCGCCGAGCAGGCCCGTGACCGATCCGGGCGCGAGCGTGAATGAGATGCCGTCGACGGCCGGGATGGTCTTGTAGATTTTGACCAGGCGCTCGACGGCGATGGGGGGAAAAACCGGCATGATCCCAGCAGATGTGGCCCGCCCGCCCGACCGAGGCAAGGGGAGGCACAACGGAGGGATATGGCCGAGGACCGTGGAAGATGGCACAAGGCGTCGGCGGGAGGCTCCCATGACCATAATCACGCTGGCGCAGGCCGAGCGCATCATCGATGCCGTCATCGAACGCGGCGTCGCACTCAACACCCGGCCGTTGAGCGTGATCGTCGTCGAGCCGGGCTGCAAGGTGAAGGCCTTCAAGAAGGAGGACGGGTCGTCGATGATCCGTTTCGAAATGGCCTATGGCAAAGCCTATGCGGCATTGTCGCTCGGCCGCAGTTCCAAGCTGGTGCGCGAACGCGCCCAGGAACGGCCGATCTTCATGCGTTACCTGACCGCCGCGAGCGGCGAGCAGATTTTTCCCGAAGGCGGCGGCATGCTGATCCGCAACGAAAATGGTGATGTCATCGGGGCGGTCGGCGTGACCGGCGATACCGAGGACCGCGACGAGGAGCTTGCGATCCACGGCATCCATGCCGCGGGGCTGAACACCGACGACGACTGCGCCGGCATGGGCAGGAAGATCGGCTTGATCAAGAAAAACCCCTGAGCATTTTGCGACAATAAGCAACGAGGAAACATGAAGATCGGACTTTTCGATCACGTCGAATATGGCGAACGCCCGCTCACCACCCTGTTCGATGAGCGTCTGCGCTTTGCCGAAGCGGCCGACGCGGCCGGCATTTACGGCCTGCATGTCGCCGAGCATCACGCTACGCCGCTCAATATGACGCCGGTGCCGGGCGTCTATCTCGGCGCGCTGGCGCGCGCGACCAAGCGCATGCGGCTCGGGCCGCTGGTCTATCTGTTGCCGCTCCATTCGCCGCTGCGTTTGGCCGAAGAAATCTGCATGCTCGATCACTTGAGTTACGGCCGGCTCGATGTCGGCGTCGGTCGCGGCGTGTCGCCCTACGAATTGAAGTACCACAATGTCGAGCACGATCAGTCGCGCGACATTTTCTTCGACGCGTTCAAGTGCGTCAGCGCCGCTTTGACCACGGATTCCCTGACTTACAAGGGTGAGCACTACGCCTATGAGAACGTGCCGATAGCGCTGCGGCCGCTGCAACAGCCGCATCCGCCGTTCTGGTACGGCTCATCCAACGAGATCGGCTCGACCTGGGCCGGCGAGCACGGACTGCACTTCGTTACGCTCGGCCCGACGCCGAACGCCAAAGCCAATATCGCGGCCTATAAAGCGGCGCTGAACAAACGCGGCGGCGCGGCGCAGCCCCAGTCCGGATTTTCCGGCGGCGCCGCGATCGGCCTGCAGCGGCATATTTTCGTCGCCGATACCGACGCCGAGGCGCAACGCTTCGCCAAACCAGCCATGGAAGTGCATCTCGCCAATATGAGCTGGCTGCGCACCAAGCACGGCGTGACTGGACTAACGTCGCGCCTGAACATGCCGCACGGGCTCGATTTCAATGAAGCCGTAGCGAATGGCACCGTCATCGCCGGCGCGCCCGACACCGTGCGCATGGAGATCGAACGGCAGGTCAAGGAGCTCGGCATCAATTACCTGCTGACCTATCTCTTCCTCGGCACGATGTCGCTCGCCGACGCGCTGCGCTCGCTGAGCCTGTTTCGCACCGAGGTCATGCCGCATTTGACGAAGCTTTAGCGCGCCGTCACTTCGCGACGTCATTCGCCGGGCGTTGATTGTCGGCGCGCAGCGCGTCCGGATGCGGCATGGCGATCACGTTGTAGCCCGAATCGACGAAGTGGATTTCGCCGGTGACGCCAGTGGAGAGATCGGAGAGCAGGTAGAGCCCGGCGCCGCCGAGCTCATCGAGCGTGACGCCGCGATGCAGCGGCGAATGCCGCTGCTGGAACGCGAACATCGCCCGCGCGTCGCCGATGCCGGCGCCGGCCAGGGTGCGGATCGGCCCGGCTGAAATCGCGTTGACCCGAATTTTGCTCGAACCGAAATCGACCGCAAGATAGCGCACCGATGCTTCGAGCGCCGCCTTGGCAGGACCCATGGCGTTGTAGTTCGGCATCGCGCGCTCGCCGCCATTATAGGTCAGCGTGAGCATGGCGCCGCCGTTCGGCATCAGCGCCGCCGCGCGCTTTGCCGCCTCGGTGAAGGCGAAACACGAAATCAGCATGGTGTGGAGGAAATTCTCGCGCGTGGTGTCGGCAAAACGGCCGGTCAGCTGCGTCTTGTCGGAGAAGGCGATGGCGTGGACCAGAAAATCGAGCGTTCCCCAGGCCCGCCCGATTTCGGCAAAGACTTTATCGACCGAGGCGAGATCCTCGACGTCGCACGGTAGCACCAGTTCGGCTCCGATCGATTGCGCCAGCGGCTTGACGCGCTTGCCGAGCGCGTCGCCCTGATAGGTAAAGGCAAGCTTGGCGCCATGCGCCGCCAGCGCTTTGGCGATGCCCCAGGCGATCGAGTGGTCGTTGGCGACCCCCATGACCAGGCCGCGCTTGCCGTCCATCAGCCCCGGCATGCGTCAGGCATCCACGTGCTTGAATACGAGGCAGGCATTGGTGCCGCCGAAGCCGAATGAGTTCGACAGCACACAGCCGAGCGTCACGTCGTCGCGGCGCACGCGCACGATCGGCATGTCGGAGAAAGCCGGATCGAGGTTCTCGATATTGGCGCTTTCGCAAATGAAGCCTGAGTTCATCATCAGCAGCGAATAGATCGCTTCGTGCACGCCGGTCGCGCCTTGGGAGTGTCCGGTGAGCGACTTGGTGGCGGAGATCGGCGGGCATTTATCGCCTGAGCCGAAAACGGCGCGAATCGCCTCGATCTCCTTGAGGTCGCCGATCGGGGTCGAAGTGGCGTGCGGATTGATGTAGTCGACCGGCGGCTTTACCGTCGCAACCGCCATCTTCATGCAACGCGCGGCGCCTTCGCCCGACGGCGCCACCATGTCGGCGCCGTCGGACGTTGCGCCGTAACCGGCAATTTCGGCATAGATTTTCGCACCGCGCGCCTTGGCGTGATCCAACTCTTCGAGCACCAGGACGCCGGCGCCGCCGCTGATGACGAAGCCGTCGCGATCCGCGTCATAGGCGCGAGAAGCTTTGGCCGGAGTATCGTTGAATTTCGACGACAACGCTCCCATCGCGTCGAACAGGACCGACAAGGTCCAGTCGAGCTCCTCGCATCCGCCGGCGAACATCATGTCCTGCTTGCCGTTCTGGATCAGTTCATAGGCATTGCCGATGCAATGATTTGACGTCGCGCAGGCGGACGAGATCGAATAGCTCAAGCCCTTGATTTTGAACCAGGTCGCAAGTGTGGCGGAGGCTGAAGACGACATCGATTTGGGCACCGCGAACGGCCCGACGCGCTTCGGGCCCTTGGCGCGCGCGATATCCGCACTCTCGACGATCGTGCGTGTCGAGGGGCCGCCCGAGCCCATGACGATGCCGGTGCGCTCATTGGAAATATCGGTTTCTTCGACGCCCGAATCGCGGATCGCCTGCTCCATCGCAACATGGTTCCAGGCGGCGCCGCCGCCAAGAAAGCGCATCGCGCGGCGATCGACGGATTCGCTCGGATCGAGCGTCGGCGCCCCATGCACCTGGCAGCGGAACCCCAGCTCAACGTATTTATCGGCGCGGACGATGCCGGATTTTGCCTCGCGTAGCGACGCCAGCACTTCCTGCGTGTTGTTGCCGATGGACGAGACGATGCCCATGCCGGTGACGACCACGCGTTTCATGTTTGCCTCGTTATAATATTAAATTTGAGCACGGGATCATGCTCTAGCGCGGCAACTTACGCTTGGCTCGGTTGCGGCTCTTCGTTGCGGAACAGGCCGACTTTGAGATCGAGCGCACGGTAGATCACCGAGCCATCCGCCGAGAGCCAGCCGTCGGCGATGCCGAGCACCAGCTTCGAGCGCATCACGCGCTTGATGTCGATGCCGTACACGATGTTCTTCATGGTCGGCAGCACCTGGCCGGAAAACTTGATCTCACCCATGCCGAGCGCGCGGCCTTTCCCGGGCGAGCCGAGCCAGCCGAGAAAAAAGCCGAGCAATTGCCACAGCGCATCAATCCCGAGGCAGCCGGGCATCACCGGGTCGCCTTTGAAGTGGCAGGGAAAGAACCACAGGTCGGGCTTGAGATCGAGCACCGCGCGAACCAAGCCCTTGCCGTATTCGCCGCCCACTTCCGCGATCTCGGAAATGCGATCGAACATCAGCATCGGCGGCAACGGCAGCTGCGGGCCTTCGACAAAAAGCTCGCCCCGCCCGCAGGCGAGAAGATCCTCATATTCGAAATTCGATCGGCGATCCTGCATTTGCATCCAGCTCCGCCGTTCCCGGCCGGTTCCTCAATCCCTAACATATTGGGACAATGCGGCAAAGCCGCACTCCCGGCGCTGTGCCTGCTTGGTGGGACGCGGGCCCGCGGCTTAATGGCGGGGCAGTTGCAGCAGGCGCAGGGTGGCGTATAATAATTTCAGTTGCAACGATCTTGTCGGCCGCTAAAGGCCGTTGGTGCCCGCTATGACAGAATCGCGTTCAGTCTTTACAGCGCGTCCGAGTGTCCCCGGTGGGGCCGTCCCGGCGGCGATTCCGTCGGGCCGCGCCGACCTCACGGGGTGCCCGTGGCATGACGTCAAGGCGAAGCTGCGCGACGTGGGGCTGCGTCCAACCCGGCAGCGCATGGCGCTCGGCTGGATTTTGTTCGCAAAAGGCGACCGCCATGTGACGGCGGAAATGCTCTACGAGGAGGCGACGCACGCCAAGGTGCCGGTGTCGCTCGCCACTGTCTACAACACGCTGCATCAATTTACGGAAGTCGGCCTGCTGCGGCAGGTGGCTGTCGACGGCTCGAAAGCCTATTTCGACACCAATAATTCCGAGCATCACCACTTCTTCATCGAAGACCAAAATGATCTCATGGACATCCCGGCAAGCGACGTCGTCGTCGGCAAGGCGCCGGTGCCGCCCGAGGGCTATGAGATCGACCGCATCGACGTCGTGGTGCGGCTGCGGCGCAAGAGCCGCTGAGACATCCCATTTTTGCGGCCAGGATTGTTCACGCCGAGCCGGCAGCCGCCGGGCGGCTGGAGGCCGCCTCTTGTATTACCGACCGGGCGGCAGCGATGGCGTCCTCTACATTGGCCGCGAAACGTGCGGCCGGCGGGCGAACGCCGTGGGTCAGCAAAATGCGCCGGACGGCCGAAGCAGCGCCGGCGACGTAGACTGCGGCGTGGTGTCGGCTGGCCTTGCGCACGAAGCCTTCAATCGTCGCGGCCGCCGTCGAATCGATAACCGAAACAGCTGAGAAGTCGATTACATAGGCTTTTGGATGGGCGCCAATGCGGTCGAGCGCGGCCGCGACCGTCGCGGCTGCGCCGAAAAAGAACGCGCCCGAGATCCGGTAGACGATGATGTCTCGATCGGTGGCGAGCGCAACATCGTAGGGCGTCTGCCGGTTGCCGTTGTCCCGGTCCGGGACGTCGCTTTCGAGAAGCGGCTTACCCTCTTCCACTTCGAGCGTTTGCGCCATTCGGTGCAGAAATAACAGCGCGCCGAGTGCGAAACCGATGAGAATGCCCTCAGTCAGATCTCGGAACACGACCAGCAGGAAGGTGGTGAGCAGGATCACGGCATCGCCGCGCGAAGCGCGCAGCAGTGTCGCAAACTGGTTCTTCTCCGCCATGTTCCAGGCGACGGCGGAGAGCACAGCGGCGAGCGCCGCAAGCGGTATATAGGCCGCCAGCGGCGCCGCCACGATCACGAACAGCAACAGGAATAGCGCATGCGACATGCCCGCAACGGGTCCGCGGGCGCCGGCGCGCACGTTCGTTGCGGTTCGGGCAATGGTGCCGGTGACGCAGATGCCGCCGAACAGTCCCGATGCAATGTTGGCAAAGCCCTGCGCGACCAGTTCCGCATTCGAGCGATGACGACGCCCCGTCATGCTGTCGGCGACCACCGCCGAGAGCAGACTCTCGATGCTGCCCAAAAGCGTAAACGACACGGCCGCCGGAAGCATTTCCAGCACCTTGCTGACCGAAAGCGCCGGCAAATGTGGAAGCGGCAATGAGCCTGGAATTCCGCCAAAGCGGCTGCCGATGGTTTCGACGTGGAGATGGAACGACCAGGCGACGACGCTGCCGAACGCCACGACGATCAGGTAGGCCGGCCATTGCGGCCGCCAGCGCCGCACCGCGATAATCGCGCCGATCGACAGCGCGGCAACCGTTACCGCCGCGACATTGACCGTGGCCGCGGCCTCGAACAGCGCCATGAATTTGGGGATCAGCGGCCCTGGTTCCTTACCGGCGAGTTTCAAGCCGAAAAGATCAGCCAGTTCACCGGAAAAAATGATGACGGCGATGCCCGCGGTGAACCCGACCGTCACGGGATAGGGAATGTATTTGATGAAGGTGCCGAGCCGGAGAAATCCGACGGCGAGCAGCATCAGGCCGGAGAGGATCGTGGCGAGTATGAGGCCGTCGACCCCATGCTGGTCCACTGTCGCCGCGACGAGCACGATGAAGGCGCCCGCCGGGCCGCCGATCTGGAAGCGGCTGCCGCCCAATGCCGAGACCAGAAAACCACCGACGATCGAAGTGTAGAGCCCGCGCTCGGGCGAGACGCCGGACGCGATCGCGATCGCCATCGACAGTGGTAGCGCGACGATCGCAACCGTTAGGCCGGCGAGGATATCGGCGCGGAAATCGCTGAAGCCGTAGCGCTCGCTGAGGACGGTATGCAGCTTCGGCGTATAAAGTTCGATAAAAATGGGTGATTGATTTGGCGCAAGCATCGGTCAGCATGACTCAAAAATGTGAAAGCTAGTTATCAGCAATTTCACAGCAGTATTGATTGATTTTGGTCAAAATCACATCCGGCCGTCCAAAAATGCGGCAGACCGGGTGCTGTCGCGTCAATCGATCTTCTCGTCGGGGTAAACGCCCCAGAGCTCGTTCTGTTCGATCCAGCCGTCGAAACCCTCGCCCGAGATTTGGCACCAAGTGCCGGTGCAATGCTTGACCGCGGCCAGCACGCCGACTTGTAATTGGGCGGTCACCGCGCTTTTGGCGTCCGGTTTTTCATAGAGCGGCGCCAGATCGGTCTTCGATTTGAGCTGCACGGTTGCCATCCGCTTGCCCGAGAGCAGCGAATGGTACACCCATCCTTCCGACCCGTCGGAATCGCGGATGCGGCGCCAGTTCTCGAATTCCGCGGTAATCTCGACCGGCCAGCCGACCCGGGTATAAATCCAGGCGACATCGTGGTCCTTGTCGGGGCCGCCGCGTACGGTCACACGATCGGCCTTGAGGCTTACGAAGCGCGGCACCGGCAGTCCGCTGGATGCGGGATCGTTCCCCGCTCGCGCCATCTCGGCGGCGCCGGTGAGCGTCAGCAGGGCGGCAATGGCCCAGCTCAAGGCAATCCAACTGGCAGCGATCGGCGGCCGCCCACGTCGCAACGTCATCGCGTAACGCCCGGTTTCCATTATCGGCGCGCAAACGCGCCGGGAGACCCGGCGCGCTTTGTAGGAGCGCGGCCATCTGGTAGAGAGATTTTAATGAACCACCTCCCGGCGATCAGTGTCGGCGAGCGGGGTTAAAGAGACCTGAACGGGCGGATGCGGCAATCGGCCGTTGCGGCCGGCGGATTTTTCAGGCCGAATTGCACGTCCCCGTGCGCAGGAGGCAGCGAATGGCAACCGCCAAGAAGCCGCTGGTCGTAGTCACCCGCAGACTGCCGGACAGCGTCGAAATGCGCATGCGCGAACTGTTCGACGCCCGTCTCAATGCCGACGACAAGCCGATGAGCCCGGCGCAGCTGGTCGAGGCCGCCAAGACCGCCGACGTCATCGTGCCGACGGTGACCGACCACATCGACCGTGCGGTGTTGAGCCAATCCGGCGAACGATTGAAATTGATCGCCAATTTCGGCAACGGCGTCGACAACATCGACGTTGCCACCGCCGTGCAGCGCGGCATCACCGTGACCAATACGCCGGGCGTCCTCACCGAGGACACCGCCGATATGACAATGGCCCTGATCCTCGCGGTGCCGCGGCGGCTGGCGGAGGGCGCGCAGGTGCTCATTAGCGACCGCGAATGGGGTGGCTGGAGCCCGACCTGGATGCTCGGCCACCGTATCTGGGGCAAACGGCTCGGCATCGTCGGCCTCGGCCGCATCGGCCAGGCGGTGGCGCGGCGCGCGCAGGCGTTCGGCTTGAAGATCCACTACCACGATCGCCGCCGCGTCACGCCGCAAATCGAGGAGGAATTGCATGCGACCTACTGGGAGAGCCTCGATCAGATGCTCGCGCGCATGGACATCATCTCAATCAACTGCCCGCACACGCCGGCAACCTATCATTTGCTCTCGGCGCGCCGGCTCAAGCTCGTCCGTTCCGACGCCTATATCGTCAACACCGCGCGCGGCGAGGTGATCGACGAGAACGCGCTGGCGCGGCTCATCGAGGCCGAGGACATCGCCGGCGCCGGCCTCGATGTGTTCGAGCACGAGCCGGCGGTGAGCCCCAAGCTCGTCAAGCTGGCGCGCGCCGGCAAGGTCGTGCTGCTGCCGCATCTCGCCTCCGCCACCGTCGAAGGCCGGGTCGACATGGGCGAGAAGGTCATCGTCAATATCAAGACCTTCCTCGACGGTCATCGCCCGCCGGATCGTGTGCTGCCGTCGATGCTGTAATGGCGCGTTCAGCGCCGGCTAACGTGGAAACGGCCAGTCGTCCGGGCCGGTGACGCGTTTCATGCCTTCGACCTTCCGGACGTCGCCGTTCGGCAGGCACATCATATCGATCGAGACAATTCCGGGAAAAACGTTGGTCGCATTGCGATAGAAATTATCCGGTGTGTAGAGCGGCGGCACGTGCCAGTAGCAAACATAATCCAGGTCGGTCAGTTGCCGGATTAAATCCGGAGATTGATGCCGGCGATCGTTCTCCACGTAGAGCGCCGGCCGGAAGCGAGCGATTGTCGCAACGGCGCCGGCGATCACCGATCGTTCCTGGCCTTCGACATCGATCTTGATGAATTGGCAGGCAGGAAGTTTCAGGCTGTCGATCGTCGCAACCGGTACGGGCTCGCCGCCTTTGTCGGTCAATTCGGTGCCGCCGAAATTTCCCGGTTTGCTGTAATCCGAAACCGGCACGAACGTCCGGCCCGCCCTCTGCCCCGCCGCCGCGTGAATTGGGCGGACATTGTTGATCTCGTTGAGCGCCAGATTTGTGCACAGGAGCTGATAGACCGCGCGTTGCGGCTCGAAGGCAACGACAGTCCCGCCTGGGCCCACGATCTGCGCGAGAGACAGCGTAAGCGCAGCGATATTGGCGCCGACGTCGAGGGCCACTCCACCCGGTCCGGCAAGTTGCGCAAACAGCGAAACCTCGCCGCGCGAATACTCGCCGTAACAATCGAGTGAACGGCCGACAAAGGTATCGTTGATGTTGTAAGCCATCAGGCCGTGACGCGTTCGCTTGATCCGCACACTGCCGTTGGCTAACAGAGCCTCACTGACATCCATCCGGATGCTCCGCGATCGCCAGAGAGTAACCGTAACAATCGCAGCCGAGAAGCTGACTTGACGAGAAGCTGACTTGAAATGAGTGGAATTGGGTTAGTTGGCAGATCGAGGGCGATGTGCGCCGCCACCGCGCTTGCCGCCGCGGCGCTCGCAATACCGCCGACGGATGTCGCGGGGCAATCGGCAAGCCCGGCCGAGACCGCACTTCAAAAGGCAGTTCCGGTCGTCGCGCAGAACGGCATGGTTGTGGCGCAGGAGGCGCTGGCGGGGCGGATCGGCGTCGGCATTCTGCAAGAAGGCGGCAATGCGGTGGATGCGGCGGTCGCGGTCGGCTTTGCGCTTGCCGTAAGCTATCCGCGCGCCGGCAATATCGGCGGCGGCGGCTTCATGGTGATCCACCGCGCTGTCGGCGGCGATACAGCGATCGATTACCGCGAGACGGCGCCGCAGGCGATCAATGCCAAGAGCTTCCTCGATGCGCAGGGCAACGCCGACCCGCAGAAGTCGCGCGATTCCGCGCTCGCCATCGGCGTGCCGGGCACTGTCGCCGGCCTCGCGCTCGCGGAGGAAAAATATGGTTCCGGCCATTTCACGCTGGCCGATCTGATCGCGCCCGCAATCGCGATGGCGCGGGACGGTATCGTCTTCACCGACGATAGGGCGGAATCGCTGCCCAATGAGCATGAGCGGCTCGCCCGCTGGCCGTCCACCGCGAAGATCTTTCTCAAGTCCGACGGCGGCGCACTCGGGACAGGCGATCGCCTGGTGCAGAGCGATCTTGCCGATTCGCTTCAAGCCATCGCGCGCGACGGTCCGCGCGCGTTCTACGAAGGCCCGATTGCCGAGAAACTTGCCGCGGCAGTTCAGGCTGCGGGCGGCGTGATGACCGCCGGCGATTTGAAAGCCTACCGCGCCGTCGAGCGCGTACCGGTGCGCGGCACCTATAGGGGCTATGACATCGTGTCGATGCCGCCGCCCTCGTCCGGCGGTGTCGAACTCGTCGAAATGCTCAATATCCTGGAGGGCTATGACCTCGCCCACACCGATCGGGTGCAGGGTCTGCACCTGATGATCGAAGCGATGAAGCGCGCTTATGCCGATCGCGCGTTGTTTCTCGGCGATCCCGATTCGGTCACCGTGCCGGTCACGCGGCTGATTTCGAAGAGCTACGCCGCGGCCTGGCGCGCCACCATCGATCCCGAGCACGCGACACCGGCGAGCGAAATTCGCGCCGGCGGCAACGCGCCGCCCGAGGGCCGCAACACCACGCATTTTTCGATCGTCGACCGGTTCGGTAATGCGGTGTCCAATACTTACACGCTCAATTTCAGCTACGGCGTCGGACTTGTCGCGGAAGGTACCGGCATTCTGCTCAATAACGAGCTCGATGATTTTGCCGCCAAGCCGGATGCGCCGAACGCCTATGGTCTCATTGGCTACGAGGCCAACGAGCCCGGCCCCGGCAAGCGGCCGTTGTCGTCGATGAGCCCGACCATCGTGTTGAAGGACGGCAAACCGTTTCTTATCACCGGCTCGCCGGGCGGCAGCCGGATCATCACCGCGGTGTTGCAAATTGTCGTCGATGTGATCGATCGCGGCATGGATATCGCAAGCGCGGTGTCGGCGCTGCGCGTGCATAATCAATGGATGCCCGATCAGGTCTATGTCGAGCCGGGCCTTCCCGATGATGTTATTGCCGCGCTGCAGGCGCGCGGCGACAAGGTCGTGCCGCAGCGCCCATTCACGTCGGCCAATTCGATCCTGGTCACGCCCGACGGCTTTGTCGGCGCCGCCGATCCGCGCACGCGCGGCGCGCTGGCGATCGGATATTAGTTTTGCGACGCAGGCCCGCGGTGCACCTGACGGACGGTCGAAGCGAGAGCGATGACCACGAGTCCGCACAGGGCGACCGGCGCGATACCGGCGAACGGCGTGTGCGTTAGATCCCACAGCCAGCCGCCGACGACCGACAGCACCATGGCGACGCTATAACTGATGGTGAACATGCCGGCCGACGTACGATGCACGTCGTCGGGCGCGCCGAGCACCGACGGCAGCGCCAGCGCCAGAATGAGCGTGATCGCGGTGACAAAGCCAAGGATTCCGGCCCAGACAACGATCCAAGCCCCGTTCGTGACCATCATCCCGACGACGCTTATGAGCGCCAGCGCGCCGGTCGCTCGGTAGGCCCACGGTTGCTTCACCAGACGTCCGGCCACGCCCAGCATCAGAAACGAAGCCGGCAACTGCGACAGATTGAGCGCGGTGAGCGCACTGGCGATCAAGTCGGGACGGCCGGCGGCGGTGACGTAATCGGGCAAGAATGCGTTAGACACGAAATACATCGCGTTGACGCTGCCGAGGATCAGACCGAGCCGCCAAATGAGCGGGCTGTGCCAATCCGGCCACCACCGCCGGTTCGCCGCGAGCGTTGCGTTCTCGACGTGGCCGAGCCGCGACGCACAGACCACGACCAGCAGCGCGGTCAACAGGACAGGGATCGACCAGACGACAAAGCTCAACCGCCAGCTATCGCCGACGAGCGGCAGGACCAGCGGAATAGTGAGCGCAACGGCAAGTATCTCGCCGATCAGAAGACCGTTGGTATAGATCGCCGTGGCAAATCCGATGCGGCTCGGGAACCACGCGCGCACCAGCGGCGGCAATGACGGCTGCATGATCGAGACGCCGGCCGCCATGACAATCGTCGACGCATAGAGAAATACCGCGTCGGGAAACGCCGCGCGCGCCGCCGAGCCGACGGCATTGAGGAGCAAGCCTACCACCAAGGCCGGCACAATGCCGAAGCGGGCGATCAGTATGGCGCCCGGCACCGCGGCGATCGCAAATAGCATCGGCGGCAAACTCGACAGCCAACCGATATCCGTTTCCGACAAATGCAAATCGGCGTGCAAGAGCGGCACCACCGGCGGGATCGCCAAGACGGTCAGACGCAACGACGCGCCGCACAGCCAGAGCAGCAAGAACGCGATGGCACGCTGTCCCGTCGATTGGGGGAGCTGATGTTCGACGACCGTCATTGCAAGAATCCCGGCAAGGGCCGCGATGTTAACCTAAACGGGCGTTTCCGGGGCACTTTCCATTGTCGCCTCCTGGCGGGCGTGCAAACACCGTCGGAACCTGCGGTTTGCCGTCCGATTTCGAGGGGCTTCGGTCCGATGGAAAGTGAAGCTGCCGAGGCGCTCGTCCCCGCTGTCGTCATTCGCGGTGAGCTCAACGGCCTTGGCGTGGTTCGCAGCTTGGCGAAAGGCCATGTGCCGACCGTCGTCGTCGACACGACTTTGCGGCATGCGGCGATGTGGTCGCGTTGCAGCAAGCGCCATCTCGTCGATCAGCTTTCCGGAAAACCCTTCGTCGAAAGCCTGTTGCGCCTGCGACACGAGCTCGGCCCGCGGCCGGTGCTCATCCTGACTGACGAAATGTCCGTGCATACCGTTTCCGAATACCGGGAGGAGCTCAGCCCGCATTACCGGTTTCAACTGCCGTCGGCGGAGATGGTATCGATGCTTTCCAACAAGGCATTGTTCCAGAATTTTGCCGAGGCGCACGATCTCACCGTTCCACGGGCCGTCATTCTGGAACGAGACAGCGACATTGCGGATATTCCCGATCTTGGAATGCCGGTGATCGTCAAGCCGGCCGATAAGCGCCCGGTTCATCTCGGCCTCGTCGAACGCATCAATTGCCTCGATCGCATGGAGGATGCCGCAGCGGCTTGCCGGCGCATGCTGCGCGGCGCGGGAACGCTGGTCGTTCAGGAATGGATCGAAGGCCCCGACAGCAGCATTTATTTTGCGCTGTTCCATTGCGGGCCGGCGTCGCGAAACATCTTCTTCGGCCGCAAGATCGCCGTCTATCCGCCCGGCTTGGGCAGCACGGCGGTGTGCGTGCCGGCGGCGGAGGCGACCGATCTCCTGCTGCCGCTGACGGAAAGATTTCTCGACGTTTCCGGCTACCAAGGATTGGGCAGCCTGGAATTCAAATGGGATTCGCGGGCGCGGCGCTTCGTGATCATCGAGCCGACGGTCGGCCGAACCGATTGGCAGGAAGAGATCGCGACACTGAACGGCGTCAATCTTCCGCTGATTGCCTATTGCCACGAGGTCGGCCTACCGAACCCGGCCGAGCGGGCCACCGGCGCCGCAGCATGGCGTGAGTCGCTGTTCTATCTCCGGCGCTGCGCCGACGTCAGCGAGCGCACTTATGACGGCTATTGGCGCGGCGACGATCCGTTGCCGGCGATCGCATTTTTCGTCGATCAGATCGTGCGCGGCAGCCGCCGGTTGCTGACACGGCCGTTGTTGGAGCGCCGGAAGCCGCCGTTTCGCCGGCGGCGGATTGCATAGCGAGCCGGCATGGCGACATTCGAGACCATCATCATCGGCGCGGGGCCGTATGGCCTGTCGATCGCCGCGCATTTGCGCAGCGCCGATGTAAGCCACGCTGTCGTCGGCCAGCCGATGGCGAGCTGGCGCCGCCACATGCCGGCCGGCATGGCGCTTAAATCGGAAGCTTTTGCCTCGAATCTGTCCGATCCGGAACGCCGCTACACACTGCAGCGATTTTGCGCGTCGCGCGGCTTGGCCTATGCGCACAAAGGTGTGCCGTTATCGATCGTGGACTTTCTCGATTACGCCGATTGGTTTCAGCGCCAGGCGGCACCCGAAATCTGGAACTCGACGCTTCACAATCTGCGTTGGCTCGGCAACGGATTTGAGCTGACGCTTGACGATCGTCCGGTAATGGCAAAACGCGTCATCGTGGCGACCGGTCATCTGGCGTTTCGCCATGTTCCGCATGCGCTGCGGCATCTCGCGGACGGCGCTCATCCGCCGGTCTCGCATAGCGCCGACCATCAGGACCTGGCGAGATTTTGCGGCGACGACGTGACCGTGATCGGCTGCGGCCAATCCGGCCTGGAAACGGCGGCGCTGTTGCATGAGCAGGGCGCCAATGTCCGTGTCCTTGCTCGCGCGGCGGCGGTCGACTGGAATCCGGACCTTGATCGATCCAAATCTCTGTTCGCGCGGCTGCGCCAGCCCGAATCCGGTCTCGGGCCCGGATGGCGCAGCCTGTTCTATTCGCAAGCGCCACGCGCGTTCTTCATGCTGCCGGCGGCCAAGCGCCGGCATATCGTCGCCACGTCGCATGCTCCCGCCGGCGCCTGGTGGCTGAAAGACCGGGTTGTGGGCAAGGTTACGCTCCTGACCTCGCATCACGTCAGCGCCGCCGCCGAACGCGCCGGCAGGCTTGAACTGTCGGTTCGCAGCGATGGTGACACCGTGCAGATTGCGACGGATCACGTGATCGCCGCGACCGGCTATCGGGTCGATCTCAGCCGTCTCGCCTTTCTTGATCCGGATATACGCGCTGCAATCAAGACCGCTGACGGCGCTCCGGTGCTCAATTCGGTTTTCGAGTCGTCGGTGCCCGGCTTGCATTTTGTCGGCATTGCCAGCGCGCGGTCGTTCGGCCCGGTGATGCGCTTCGTCTACGGCGCTAGGCACGCGGCGGCGATCCTGACCTCGCACATCCGTTCTTCGGCGCGGCAACGGTCGAAGTCGCCGAGCACGGCATTCGGCGCAAAATCCGCCGCGCGCTGAAGCGGCTGTAACAGGTCCTGAACCGAGGAAATCTTGGAGCGGGCGAAGGGATTCGAACCCTCGACCCCGACCTTGGCAAGGTCGTGCTCTACCCCTGAGCTACACCCGCATCCGAGAAGGGTAAGCGGCCACCGTATGACGGGGACCGTGGGCAAGCTATGCCAAAGAGCGCCCGGGTTTGCAACCGCGTCCGGCTGGAACTATTAACGCGCCGATGCCCGCCTCGCCCGACGAGCTTTTTGCCTATTTGGATCAGCTTGGCATCGCCCACCAGACCGTCACCCATCCGCCCGTTTTCACGGTCGAGGAGGGGGGGAAATTGCGCGGCGCGATTGCCGGCGGACACACCAGGAACCTGTTCCTGCGCGACAAGAAGGGTGTTCCGTATCTGGTCGTGGCGGGCGAGGAGGCGGCGATCGAGTTGCGGTCGCTCCACCGGCTCCTCGGCGCGACCGGCCGGTTCTCGTTCGGCTCGGCCGAATTGATGCGCGAACTCCTCGGCGTCGAGCCCGGCTCGGTGACGCCGTTTGCCGTGATCAACGATACCGGCCACCGCGTCACGGTTGTGCTCGACGCCGCCATGATGGCGCATCCGGTGCTCAATTTTCATCCGCTTAAGAACACCGGCACCACCACGATTTCGCGCGAGGGGCTGCTCAAGTTCCTCGAAGCCACCGGGCATGTGCCGCGCATCGAGCCGGTTTCCGAGCCGCCGGGGGTCTAAAACCCTGATTGCATTCCCCCGTTTTCTTCCCATTTAATCATGCGAACAGGGCAGATGCCGGCGCGCCTGTTTAAAGCCGGCATTTTGGGCAGGAAATATGTTGCAGCAAGCTGGAACCGCGACCGCGGACGCGCCGATCAAAGACACGACGACGCAAAGTTTCGTCAAGGACGTCATCGAGGAATCGAAGCGCCAGCCGGTGCTGGTCGATTTCTGGGCGCCGTGGTGCGGCCCGTGCAAGCAGTTGACCCCGGTCCTGGAGAAGGCCGTGAAAGCGGCCAAGGGCAAGGTGAAACTCGTCAAGATGAACATTGACGACCATCCGGCGATCCCCGGCCAAATGGGCATTCAGTCAATCCCGGCCGTGATCGCCTTCGTCAACGGGCAGCCTGCCGACGGTTTCATGGGGGCGCTGCCGGAGAGCCAGGTTGTCGCCTTCCTTGAGCGCCTGACTAAGGATCGCATCGGCGGCGAGGCCAAGGATTTGCTCAAAGCGGCCGACGCCGCGCTCGCGGAAGGCGATGCCGCCGGCGCCGCGGAAATGTATGGCCAGCTTCTCGCCGAGGATGCCGCGAACCTGGCTGCGCTCGCCGGTCTGGTGCGCTGCTACGTTGCGACCGGCGCGCTCGAACAGGCGCGGCAGACGCTTGCCATGGTGCCGGAAGGCAAAGCCAATGACGCCGCGGTCGCCGCGGCCCGCGCCGCGCTGGAGCTTGCCGAGCAGGCCAAGACGCTTGGCCCCCTGACCGAGCTTGAGCAGAAGGTCGCCGCCGATCCGCTCGATCATCAGGCGCGCTTCGATCTGGCGCTCGCGCTCAACGGCAAGGGCCGCCGCGCAGACGCACTCGAGCAGTTGATCACGATCATCAAGCGCGACCGCAAATGGAACGACGACGGCGCCCGCAAGCAGCTCGTGCAGTTTTTCGACGCTTGGGGTCCGGCCGACGAGACCACGATCGAGGGACGCAAGCGGTTGTCGTCGATCCTCTTTGCGTGAAATCATTTTCGGTGCCGTCGCGGTGCGGAGTGCGACATGCCGATGAACACGACTTACAAAGGGCCGGATGCACTGCCCGACGTGATTCCGGTATTTCCGCTGCCGGGAGCGTTGCTGCTGCCGCGCGGCCAGATGCCGCTCAATATTTTCGAGCCGCGCTATCTGTCGATGACCGATGACGTGCTGCGTTCGGCGCATCGGCTGGTCGGCATGATCCAGCCCGATGCCGCGCATCCGGGTCCGGACGAGAACAAGCCGCATTTATTTCGGGTCGGCTGCGTCGGCCGGATGACGCAATTCGCCGAAAGCGGCGACGGCCGCTATCTCATTCAACTCACCGGCGTCGCACGCTTCCGCATCGAGGAGGAGCTTGCGGTCGATACGCCGTACCGGCAGTGCCGGGTCACCTATCAGCCTTATATCGACGACTTCACCGCCCGCAAAGGCGAGGACGAGGTCGATCGCAAGGCGCTGCTGCGCGCGCTGACGTCGTTTCTCAAGGCCAACAATCTCAAGGCCGATTGGGAGGGCATCGAAAGCGCGCCCAACGAGGCTCTGGTGAATGCGCTGGCGATGATGTCGCCCTACGACGCCGCCGAGAAGCAGGCCATGCTGGAAGCACCGGACCTGAAAACCCGCGCCGAGATCCTGGTCGCGGTGACCGAGATCGAGCTTGCCAAGAGCCGGACGCCGGGCGAAACACCGTTGCAGTAAAAGGCCTCGAACCGGAGCGCCCGATGTCCGATTCTTCCACGCCAAATTCGCCCGCGCCGCCGCCTTCCCCCGACCGGCCCGCCGACAGCGTCGATCCGAAGCTTCTGGAAATCCTGGTCTGCCCGGTGACCAAGACGCCGCTCGAATACGACGCGGACAAGCAGGAGCTGATCTCGCGGGCGGCCAAGCTCGCCTATCCGATCCGCGACGGCATCCCGATCATGCTGCCCGAGGAGGCGCGCCGGATCGATTGACAATTAGTACGTGACGCTTCTCCATCGTCACCCCCGGGCTCGACCCGGGGGTCCATGAATGACGAAAGAGAATGCTGGAGGAAAAATCGTGATCAAAATCTGGGGCCGCAATACCTCGTCGAATGTGCAGAAGGCGATGTGGGCGATCGGCGAGATGCGCCTGCCGCATGAGCGCATCGACGTCGGCGGCGCCTTCGGCAAGAATCGCGAGGCGGCGTATCTGGCGATGAACCCGAACGGACTCGTCCCGACGCTGGAGGAGGAAGACGGCTTCCTGTTGTGGGAATCGAATTCGATTGTGCGTTACCTCGCCGCCAAACATAAGGCGGCCGTGCTCGAACCGGCCGACTTGCGCGCGCGCGCCAACGCCAGCAAGTGGATGGATTGGCAGCTCTCGGTCGTCGCGCCGGCGATCTTCGACTGCTTCTGGGGCTTGATTCGCACGCCGCCGGACAAGCGCAATCACGCGGCCATCGAAGACTCCAAAAAGAAGACCACGGCGGCGATGAAGATGATGGACGAGCAGCTCGCCAAGACCGCCTATCTCGCCGGCGACGGATTTTCGTATGGCGATATTCCGGTCGGTATCATGGCCTATCGTTATCGCCAGCTGGTGCCCGATCGGCCGCCGTTTCCGCATTTCGAGCGCTGGTACGCCGCGATCTCGTCGCGGCAACCGTTCAAGGATCAAGTCGCCGCGGTGCCGTTGTCGTAGTCCGTCATTCCGCGGCGCGCGAAGCGCGAGCCCGGAATCCGTAACCCCAGCGCTGGGATTATGGATTCCGGACTTGCCGTTTCGCGGCAATCCGGAATGACGAGTGGGATTACTCCGCCGCCGCCCGCGCGCCGCCGGAATGCGCCGACACGATGTAATCCATCGCCGCCTGCGCGCCGCCTTTCTTGTGTGGAATGCCGGCCAGCGCGAGCCCCATTTCGGTGATCGCCAACGCGCCGATCAACGTGCCGTCGTTGATGTCGCCGAGATGGCCGATACGGAAATATTTCTTGGCGTAGGGGCCGAAGCTCGCGCCGTAGGAAATATTGAACGTGTCGAGCGTGAGGTTGCGGAAGGCGTCGGCGTCGTGGCCGTCCGGTAGCAGCACCGCGGTGACGGTCGGCGAATAATATTTCGGATCGCGACACAGGATTTCGAGGCCCCAACTGCGCACCGCGCGCCGCGTCGCCTCGGCCAGCCGGGCGTGGCGCGCGAACACGTTGTCGAGGCCTTCTTCGTGCAGCATCTCGATCGAGACCGCGAGGCCTTGCAGCATCTGCGTCGCCGGCGTGTAGGGGAAGAAGCCGATCTTGTTCATGGTGAGCATGTCATCCCACGCCCAAAATGATTTCGGCAGCTTCGACGTCTTCGCGGCGTTGAGCGCCTTGTCGCTCACCGCGTTGAACGACATGCCGGGCGGCAGCATCAGACCTTTCTGTGCCCCGCCTATGGTGACGTCGACACCCCATTCGTCGTGCCGGTAGTCGGCCGAAGCGAGCGAGGAGATGGTATCGACCATCAACAGCGCCGGGTGGCCGGCGGCATTGATCGCCTTGCGGATCGGCTCGATCGGCGACAGGCAGCCGGTCGCGGTCTCGTTGTGCAGCACGCAGACCGCCTTGATCTCGTGCGCCTTGTCCTTGCGCAGATGCTCTTCGATCTTGGCGGCATCGGCGCCGGTGCGCCAGTCGCCGGGAATGAATTCAGGCTTCAATCCGAGTTTTTCCGCCATCACCTTCCACAGCGTCGCGAATTGGCCGGTCTCGGACATCAGCACGCGATCGCCGGGCGAGAGCGTATTGACCAGCGCCGCTTCCCACGCGCCGGTGCCGGTCGCGGTGTAGATGATGACCGGATTGGCGGTCTTGAAAATGGTCTTGATGCCGTCAAGGCAGCGTTTGGCGAGCTTTGCGAATTCCGGGCCGCGATGGTCGATGATGGGCGTGTCCATCGCCCGCAGCACGCGGTCGGGCAGCGGCGTCGGCCCTGGGATTTGCAGGAAGTGACGCCCGGCGGCGCGCGAAGCATTCTGCGGCATATTCGGCACTCCTTCGGACGATTGCTTGGCCCGGCGGCGCATGTCCGAGAGCGCGCGCGGCTTGTGGGGTTGAATAGCGAATGCGACATTCGGGTCAAGTCTAATTGACGCGAGCCGTACAGCATTGTTATCGCGTCATTTTTGGACGTGGAGGAAATGGCGTGCCAGCGCGGCTAATGCCGGGGCTAGAACGGCGGCTCAAGGCGGACCAGGTGGGCGACGTTCGCTTCGACGCGTTCACACGTGGGCGCTATTCCACCGACGCGTCCCATTACCAGATCATGCCGATGGGCGTGGTCACGCCGCGCACGATCGCGGAGGCCGAACGCGCGATTGCGATTTGCCGTGCCGAACGGGTGCCGGTCGCGGCCCGCGGCGGCGGCACGTCGCAAGCCGGGCAAACCGTCAATGAATCCCTGATCGTCGATTGCTCGGCGCATCTCGATCGCGTCCTCTCTCTGGACGCCGCGGCCCGGCGTTGCGTCGTCGAGCCGGGCATCGTGCTCGACGAGCTTAATCGCAAATTGAAACCTTCCGGATTGTGGTTTCCAGTCGACATATCGACCGCGTCGCGCGCCACCATCGGCGGCATGGTCGGCAATAATTCCTGCGGCGCGCGTTCGCTGCGCTACGGCAATACGCGTGAGAATGTTCTTTCGATCGATGCCATGCTGGCCGACGGCACGCGCGCGCATTTCGGGCGAATCGGGGATGCCGGCGTCGATGTGCCGCAAACGCTGGTGCGCAACCTGCTCGCCATTGCCGCGCGCGAGTCAGCCGAGATCGAACGGCGGTTTCCAAAGGTGCAGCGCCGGGTCGGCGGCTACAATCTCGATGCGCTCGTCCCGAGCCGCAACGACATCAATCTCGCGCATATTTTGGTCGGCTGCGAAGGCACGCTGGCATTCTCGACCAAGATCGAATTGAAGCTCTCGCCGCTGCTCGGCCGCCGCGCGGTCGGCGCCTGCCATTTCGGCAGTTTCCACGAAGCGATGCTGGCGGCGCAGCACATCGTCAAACTTAATCCGATTGCGGTCGAGCTGATCGACCGCACCATGCTCGGGCTGGCGCGCGACATTGCGATGTTCAAGCCGACGGTCGATGCGTTTCTGCGCGGCGAGCCCGAGGCCATTCTTTTTGTCGAATTCGCCGAGGCCGATTGGGACGAGAACCTGCGCCGGCTCGAGCAGCTCGGCGTTCTGATCGGCGATCTCGGTCTGTCGTGGGATAAAGCCGGCGCCAAATGGGGCGGTGTGGTCGAGGTGCTCGATCCGAAATTGCAGGCCGGCATCACCGAAGTGCGCACCGCGGGCCTCAACATCATGATGTCGATGAAAGAGGCGGGCAAGCCGATCTCCTTCGTCGAGGATTGCGCGGTGCCGCTCGAACATCTCGCCGACTACACCGCGCGCCTGACGGAAATATTCGAAAAGAACGGCACGCGCGGCACCTGGTATGCGCATGCGGCGGTCGGCTGCCTGCATGTGCGGCCGGTGCTCAACCTGCGCCTCGACAAGGACGTGCGCGCCATGCGCGCCATTGCCGAGGACGCCTTCGCCATGGTGCGCGAATATAAAGGCTCGCATTCTGGCGAACACGGCGACGGCATCGTGCGCTCGGAATTCCATGAAAAGATGTTCGGCGCCGAGTTGGTGCAGGCCTTCGAGGAGGTGAAGGACAGCTTCGATCCGCAACACTTGTTCAATCCCGGCAAGATCGTGCGGGCGCCGAAATTCGATGACCGCAGCAATTTCCGTTACGGGCCCGGTTATCGCGCCGACGACATGACGACCGCGCTCGATTGGGCGGCGTATCCGGGCGCCGGTGGCGGGTTTCAGGGCGCGGTCGAGATGTGCAACAACAACGGCGCCTGCCGCGCGCTCGAAGGCGGCGTCATGTGCCCGAGCTATCGCGTCACCCGTGACGAGCGCGACGTGACGCGCGGCCGCGCCAATACGCTCCGGCTCGCCATGACCGGGCAACTCGGTCCGGACGCGCTGACGTCGGATGAAATGGCGGAGACGCTAAAGCTTTGCGTCTCTTGCAAAGCCTGCCGGCGCGAATGCCCGACCGGCGTCGACATGGCGCGCATGAAGATCGAGGTTTTGCGCGCGCGGACGGAAAAATTCGGCCTATCGCTGCACGATCGGCTGATCGGTTATTTGCCGCGTTACGCGCCTTATGCGGCAAAATTCTCGTGGCTGATGAATTTGCGCGACAGCATCCCCGGCGCGGCGAAAGTGTCGGAGGCGATCGCCGGCTTTTCCGCGCAGCGCAGTTTGCCAAAGTGGCGCTCGGATATTTTCAAAGACTCGTCATGGCCGGGCTTGTCCCGGCCATCCACGTCTTCTTTCAAACAAGACGTGGATGCCCGGCATAAAGCCGGGCATGACGGTAAAGAAGTCGTCCTGTTCGCCGACACCTTCAACCGCTATTTCGAGCGCGAAAATATCGACGCCGCGCGCGCGGTGCTGACCGCCGCCGGCTATCGGGTTCATTTCGCCGCGCCGCCCGGCGGCGAACGGCCGCTGTGTTGCGGACGGACTTTCCTCGCCATCGGCGAGACCGACGAGGCGCGCCGGGAAATGGAACGTACGCTGGCGGCGCTTGCGCCATACCTCGAACGAGGCATGCCGGTGATCGGCCTGGAACCCAGCTGTCTGTTCAGCTTCCGCGACGAAATCCCGTCGCTGCTACGGAGCGATTTGGCACGTCGAGCCGCCGATGCCGCGCTTTTGTTCGAGGAGTTTTTGGCCCGCGAGGCTGGGGCCGGGAGGCTTAATCTCGCCCTGGCGCCCGTGAAGAAGCGGGCGCTGCTGCACGGTCACTGCCATCAAAAATCGTTCGATACGATGGCGGCCGTGGAGGCAGCGCTCAAGCTCATCCCCGATCTTCAGGTCGAGGCGATCGAATCGACTTGCTGCGGCATGGCAGGCGCCTTCGGTTATCACGCCGATACGATCGAGGTGTCGCGCGCCATGGGCGAACTTTCGCTACTGCCCGCCGTGCGCAACGCGCCGGACGACGCGTTCATTGTCGCCGACGGGACGTCGTGCCGGCATCAAATCCACGACGGCGCCATGCGGGAGGCGGTCCACGTCGCGCGCGTCCTGGCCATGAGTCTCAAGGAAGGGCAGAAGCCGGCTGAGCTCACCGCTCTTGCCCCAGCGCGCTCTCATGCCAGCGCCGCAGCGCCAGATAATTGATGAGCGACAGCAGGTAGAAAATCACGATGCCGGCGAGCGAGAGCAGCAAAAGCGCGGCGAACATGCGCGGGATGTTGAGGCGGTAGCCGGACTCGGCAATCCGGTAAGCAAGCCCGGAGCCGGCGCCCGCCGAGCCGGCCGCGATCTCGGCGACCACCGCGCCGATCAGCGACAGGCCGCCGGCGATGCGCAAGCCGCCAAGGATATAGGGCAGCGCAGCGGGCAGCTTGAGGTTCCACAGCACCTGGCCGCGCGAGGCGCCGTAGAGCGCGAACAGATCGGCGAGATTGCGGTCGACCGAGTTCAGGCCCAGCGTCGTGTTCGCCAGCACCGGAAAGAACGCCACGATCCAGGCGCAAGCGAGAACGGCGAGCGGCTGCGGCAAATAGATCAACAATAGCGGCGCGACGGCGATGATCGGCGTCACCTGCAAGATGACGGCGTAGGGATAGAGCGAATATTCGACCAGCCGCGATTGATTGAACAAGACGGCCAAGCCGACCCCGCCGAATGCGGCAAGCAGAAAGCCTTCGAAGGTGGTCGCAAGCGTGACGACAAGCGATCGAAACAGCAAATCCCAATCGCTGACGAGCGTCCGCAGGATCAGGCTGGGGCTGGGCAGAACATAGGGCGGAATATTCTCGATCCGCACCAGCGCTTCCCAGAGCGCGATGCCGAGCGCGAGCACGATGACGGGCAACGCAATGCGCAGCACGCGGTCGCGGTGTTCGCGGGACGTGCGCGGACTCATGGATCGCCTCCCGCCGCCATCGCCTGTGCCAGCGCCTCCGAGGCGCGCCGGCAGAAGGCTGCATACTCGGCCGAAGTGCGGAAATCGTGGTCGCGCGGATAAGGTGCGCCGATCGCGAGCTCGGTGAAGATGCGACCCGGCCGCGCCGCCATCACCACGACGCGGCTCGACAGATACACCGACTCGAACACCGAATGGGTGACGAACACGATCGTCGTGCGTAGCGCCTGCCACAACTGGAGCAGATCGTTGTTGAGTTTAAAGCGCGTGATCTCGTCGAGCGCGGCGAACGGCTCGTCCATCAGCAGCAGCCGCGGCTCGGTGACGAGCGCGCGCGCGATCGAGACGCGCATGCGCATGCCGCCCGACAATTCGCGCGGATAGGCGCGGCCGAATTCCTTCAACCCGACGCGGTCGAGCGCCGCCACGACCCGCGCGCGCGCCTTTTCCGCGGGAATGCCTTTGAGCTTGAGCGGCAGCAGGACGTTGTCGAACACCGACGCCCATGGCATCAGCGTCGGCTCCTGAAACACGAAGCCGATCCGGCTTTCGGTCTCCGGCTGGGTCGGCGAGGACGGCCATTCGACCGTGCCTTCGCTGGGCTCGCTCAATCCGGCGATAATCCGCAGCGCCGTCGATTTGCCGCAGCCCGACGGACCCAGCAGCGACACGAACTCGCCGGCCTGCACATCGAGATCGAGGCCTTCGAGCGCTATCGTGCCGTTGGGAAATCCCTTGCCGACGCCGCGCAGCGCGACCAGGGGATGATTGGACGGCGTCACAGTTGCCTGGTTCATCATTGTCATGCCCCGCGACGGCGGAGCATCCGGTAATCTTGGCCGCCGCAGATCATCACAAACACCGATAATTACTGGATTATCCGCCTTCGCAGATGATGACGGCAAGCGGCTCTATTGCGGCCGCAGATCGAGCCCGACTTTCTTGTCGACGAATTGCAACGTGTAGCTCTTGCGATAATCGAGATTCGGCTTGGCGACGCCGGCGCGCACCATCTCGTCGAAGAAAGCCTTCACGCGCGCGTCCGTCATGGCGCCGACGCCGAGCGTCAAGGTGTCGCCGGAGTCGACGATGCCGTATGATTTCATCGCATTCACCGAATAGGCCAGGAGATCGTCGGTCATTTCCGGGTTCTGCTGCTTGATCAGCGCATTGGCCGCGCTGTTGTCATGATAGATGTAATTGTACCAGCCGATGATCGAGGCATCGACAAAGCGCTGCACCAGATCGGGCTTCTTATCGACGAGGTCGCGGCGCGCTTCAAGCAGCGTCGAATAGGCGGAAAAACCCTGATCGGCGAGCAGAAAGACCTTCGGCGTGAAATTCGCGGCCTTCTCGATCGCGAAAGGCTCCGACGTCACATAGCCTTGCATCGCGCTGTTTTTGTCGGCGAGGAACGGCTGCGGGTTGAAGGTGTAGGGTTTGACCTTGGCGTCGCTAAAGCCGTAGTCGGCCTTGAGCCACTGAAAATAACTTGTCATGCCTTCCTGCGAGACGAATAGCGTTAGGTTCTTCAAATCCTGCAGCTTGTCGATACCCTGTCCGGGATGGGCGATGAGGACTTGCGGGTCCTTTTGAAACAGCGCGGCGACTTCGACCGTCGGCACATTCTGCGCGACGGCGTCGAAGCCTTCGAGCGTGTTGGCGCTGAGGAAGAAATCGATCTTGCCCACCAGCAGCAGAATACGATTGTTCACCTGCGGTCCGCCCGGCACGATGCTGACGTCGAGGCCGTATTTGCGGTAGGTGCCGTCGGCGAGCGCCTGGTAGAAGCCGCCGTGCTCGGCCTCCGCCACCCAATTGGTGCCGAATGCGACCTTGTCGAGCGTCTGCGCGGACGAAAATGTCGCCGATACCGCGAGCCCGGCCAGCGCGACCCCGAAAATCCTCGCCAGCGGCATCGGTTGCTCCTTTTGCTTGGCGACGCGAGAATAGGAGAGCACGCGAGCATTGGCGAGTGAAGCATGACGGCGCTGCCCAAACGCGACTGGATGGAAATGACCTGGCAGGAGATTGCCGGGGCCGCGACCGCGCGCTGGATCGCCGTTCTGCCGCTTGCCGCGGTGGAGCAGCATGGGCCGCATCTGCCGCTCGGCGTCGATACCTTTATCGCCGAAGCCTACTTGCAGCGGGTCCGCGCCGGATTGCCCGACGACCTGCCGGTCACGTTTCTGCCGGTACAGCACGTCGGCGTCTCGGCCGAGCATTTGTCCTATCCCGGCACGCTGACGTTTTCGGCGACGACTGCGATCGCGGCGTGGACCGAGCTCGGCGAGAGCTTGGCGCGGGCGGGCCTGCGCAAGCTCGTTCTGGTCACCAGCCACGGCGGCAATGTCGCGGCGATGGAGTTGGTGGCGCGCGATCTGCGCGCCCGGCTCGGCATGCTTGCCGTCACCGTCGGCTGGCACCGCTTCGGTTATCCGGATGGCACGTTTACGGCCGAGGAGAAGAAGCACGGCATCCACGGCGGCGACATCGAGACCTCGCTGATGCTCGCGGCGCTGCCCGAGACCGTGCGCATGGACCTGGCGCCCAACGCGACGCCCGAGACAGTTGCGATGACGCGCGAGTTCAAGTGGCTTGGCGCTTATCGGCCGGCGGGCTTTGCCTGGATGACGCAGGATCTCAATCCGACCGGCGCGGTCGGCGATGCGACGCTTGCCGCCACCGCGAAGGGCGAGGCGGCGCTGAAGCTCGGCGCGACAGCCTTCATCGAACTGCTGCGCGAAGTCGACCGCTTCGATCTCGCGCGCCTGCGCGACGGGCCGTTGGATATCTGACCGTTACGCCGCGATCTTCACGTATTCGAAGTCGCCGGGCTTGTTGTCGATGCCGAGGCGCGGCGGCGCGATCCAGCTCGCGAATTTGCCGGGTTCGACCACCTGCGCCATGAGGCTGGCGATGAAATCGCCGTCGGCCTTCGACGGCAGCCACTGGCTCTTCTCGCGATTCCAGCCCGGTTCGTCGAGAATTTTCCCGACCGGCGAGACTTTGATGTCCTTGAACTCGCCGATCTGGCGGTGGAAGCCGACATGCGGCAATTCCAGTTTGAACGCCACGCCGGTCTTGTCGATGATCTTGTTCCAGCGGTCGAGCCCGCGCTGGCAGTCCGCGGTGTAATCGTCGCGCAGCCGCATATTGATCGCGGTCAGTGCCGGCTCCTCGACACGCTTGATCTCGCCGTCGACGAGCTTGAGCACCGGATAGGTCGCGCTTTCGAGCCGGTGATCGTCGTCGATCCTGGTCTCCTGGAAGCGGCCTTTGAGACCCGCGGTGAACGTGTTTGCCGCATTGGTCGAGACTTCCGAGCCGAACAGATCGAGCGACAACGTGTAGTGCAGATTGAGCTTCTTCTGGATGGTCGGCAGGTCGATCACGCCGAGCGCGCGCACTTTGTCGATCTCGTTCGGGTCCTCGATGCCGGCCGCCTTCATCGCCTCGCAGGTGCGCTGGACGGTGCGGCCGACGCCGGTCTCGCCGACGAACATGTGGTGCGCTTCCTCCGTCAGCATGAAGCGGCAGGTGCGCGACAGCGGATCGAAGCCGGATTGCGCCAGGCTTTCGAGTTGCATCTTGCCGTCGCGGTCGGTGAAGAAGGTGAACATGTGGAACGACAGCCAGTCCGGCGTCGCCTCGTTGAAGGCGCCCAGCATGCGCGGCTTGTCGGCGTCACCGGAGCGGCGTTGCAGGAGCTCGGCGGCTTCCTCGCGGCCGTCACGGCCGAAATATTTCTGCAGGATATAGACCATCGCCCAGAGGTGACGGCCTTCCTCGACATTGACCTGGAACACATTGCGCATGTCGTAAAGCGACGGCGCGGTCTTGCCGAGATAACGCTGCTGCTCGACCGAGGCCGGCTCGGTGTCGCCCTGGATGACGACCAGCCGGCGCAACATGGCGCGGTATTCGCCCGGAATGTCCTGCCAGACCGGCTCGCCGTAATGGCGGCCGAACGGGATTTTGCGATTCTCCTCCTGGGGGGCGAGCAAAATGCCCCAGCGGTATTCCGGCATTTTCACGTAGTCGAACTTGGCCCAGCCTTTCGGATCGACCGATACCGCGGTGCGCAGATAGACTTCGGAGTTCTGGAAGCCTTCCGGCCCCATATCCATCCACCAGTCGATGTAGCCCGGATGCCAGCTTTCGAGCGCGCGCAACACCTGCCGGTCCTCGGCGAGATTGACGTTGTTCGGAATCTTGGTCGTGTAGTCGACGTTGTCGATATTCATGGCCAACTCCTGTCAGACCCTACGCGTGTCGAACACCGGTTTCTGGCCGGTGCCATAACGTTTGAGCGCGCCTTCTTCGCCGATGGCGTTGGGGCGTTGGAAAATCCAGTTCTGCCACGCAGTCAGTCGGGCGAAGATTTTCGATTCCATCGTCTCCGGCCCGGCGAAGCGCAAATTGGCTTCAAGCCCGGTCAGGCCGTCGGGCGAGAAGCTGGCGCGCTCTTCGAGAAACACGCGCACCTCGTCGTCCCAGTCGATGTCGTCGAGCGCGAAGGTGATGAGGCCGAGCTTTTGCGCCGTTTCGGCGTCGAGCATTGTCCCACGCTCGGCTTTCGCCACGTCGACATCGGCGGGATCGGCCAAGAACCGGCATTCGAGCCGGCTCAGCCCGGTCGACATCGGATAGGCGCCGAAATTGACGTCGGCGAGCGCGATCGCCGCCGGTGGCTTGTTGTCGCCGTCGCGCAGCCCGATCAGCATGTAGGCGCGATCGGACGCGAACGGCAATTCGGCAAGCGTGCCGGCAAAGCACGAGCCCGGCTCGATCAGCGTGACCAGGGAACGCGACGTGAGATCGACACGCTTGAGCACGCGCTTCCACAACAGCCTGATTTCGCGCGTCAGCCAATGCGCCTTGTTGGCATCGAGGAAGCGATCGTAGGCGAGGACCTGCTCCGGATCGCCGGAGGATTTGAACACGATCGCGGCGACGTCGAGTTCGTTGATCCGGATATGCAGAATGGCGTCATCGAGTTCGCGCGCGAGCTGGAGCGGCCAGAAATCCGCGCCGAGTGTCAGCATGGCCTCGGCCGAAGCCGGCGGCGGCGCGGTGGGTCCACGCAACGTCATGGTCGCGATCCGCTCCGCGCGCCGGAACTCGACCGAGACCGCGCCATAGTCAACGCCGTCGGCGGTAAAGGCGCGTGCCAGCGGCGTCAGTTTGATGCCGGGGCCGGCGCCGCCGCGGCCGGACTTCGCCGCGAATTCCTTGGCGCGCGCCGCCACCGTGTCATCGAATTTCGATCCCGGCACCACGTCGTCGACCAGCCGCCATTCGACCGCGCGCTTGCCTTTGACGCCTTCCTCGGTGGTGCAGAACACGTCGGCATGGTCGCGGCGCACTTTGCGCTTGTCGGAGACGCGGGTGAGGCCGCCGGTGCCGGGCAATACCGCAAGCAGAGGCAATTCCGGCAGCGAGACGGCCGCCGAGCCGTCGTCGACCAGCATGATGTAATCGGTCGCCAGCGCCAGCTCGTAGCCGCCGCCGGCCGCGGTGCCGTTGATGGCGCAGATCGATTTGAGCCCGGAATGCTCGCTCAAATCCTCGATGCCGTTGCGCGTCTCATTGGTGAATTTGCAGAAGTTGACCTTATGCGCATGCGTCGCGCCGGCCAGCATGCGGATATTGGCGCCGGCGGAGAACACCCGCGGCTTCGCCGAGCGCAGCACCACGACGCGGACTTGCGGATGCTCGAAACGCAGGCGGTCGATGGCGTCGGCCAATTCGATATCGACGCCGAGATCGTAGGAATTCAGTTTCAGATCGTAGCCTTCGAACAGGCCCGCCTTTTCGTCGACGTCCATGATCAACGTCGCCACATCGCCGTCGACGGCAAGTTTCCAATGATGATAGCGCGCGGGCTCGGTCTGGAAATCGATCCGCGTCCGGCCGTTCGCCAAAGCGCGCTCCTTGGCATGATCCGTGTCGCCCATTTCCGTGCCTCAACCGTCCCGAGGTCTCGTCCCTATTATGTATTATAATTCCTGCGTCAGCTTAGGTAGTGTGCATTATAATTCATGGCACAGCAACCCCTGAATCGGCCTGCCGCTCGCCCTCATGGTGGTCGCGCAACAGCCGATTGACGAAGCCGGCGACGGCGGCGAGCGTCAGTTCGGGCGCCTCGCGCTGCGGCACATGCCGGACGCCCGGCAGGATCGCGGTCTCGACCGGACAGTAGCATTCCTCCTGCGCCGTCTCGATCTGCTTGAGCGTGCCGTATTGATCGTCGGTGCCCTGCACGATCAGGATCGGCACGCGGACATAGCCGAGCGCCTCGGTGATGTCCCATTTTTGAAAGGCCGGATCGAGCCACGGCTCGTTCCAGGACCGGAAGGCAGTGTCGACGTCGGCGTGCCAGCGCTCGAGTTTTTCGCGAAGCCCGCCGGATTCGAACGACTTCTTGGCACGGCGGATTTCGGCGAGCCCGATCTCTTCGGTGAAAAAATGCGGCGCGATCAGCACCAGGCCGCGCACGCGGTGATCCTGCACGCTGCCGGCGTAGATGGTGGCGATCGAGGCGCCGTCGCTGTGACCGAGCAAGAGGCCGCGCCGGAATCCGATCGCCGCCAACACGCGCGGCAAGACTTCGCGCGCCTCCTCATTCAAGAACAGCGTCGAGCGCGGCAAATTCGCGCCGCTCGATTCGCCGTAACCCGCGCGCGAATAGACAAAAACGCCGGCGCCGGTCGCCTTGGCGAGTTCATCCGGAAACGATCCCCACAGGCCGGCCGAGCCCAGGCCCTCGTGCAGCATGACGATGGTGGGCGCCGCATCGGGGCGCGGACCGATCATGCGATATTCAAGCCGCAGCGGCGCAAGATCGAGAAAGCCGGAATCGGACAGCGTCATGGCTGCGCCAGCGCTGGCGGCCCGATCAACCGGGTGACGATGTGCAACAGCTTGGCAAAGCTTTGCTCCACGGCGTCGCCCGCAGTGTCGAGTTCGGCCTCGGCGCGAGCATAGTCGGCGCGGCGCGCCTCGAGGATCGCCACCAGATCGGCCATCGCTTCGCGGTTCTGCGCCATCGGCCGGAAATCGCCCTGCGCCATCACGCGGCTCATATGCTCTTCGGGCTTCGCCTGGATCCAGACGGTGTGGGTACGGTGCAGCAGCAGCGCGTAGGTTTCGGGATTTGATACGATGCCGCCGGCGGTGGTGATGATCGCCGCCTGCTGCGCGGTGACGATGCGATCGAGCGCGCTGCGCTCCTGGCGTCGGAACGTCGCCGTCCCGGCCATCTCGATCAAATCGGGAATGCTGGCGCCGTAATCCTCCTCGACGACGCGGTCGAGCTCGATGAAGGGCCAGCCGAGATGCTGGGCGAGCATGCGCCCGAGCGTCGACTTGCCGGCGCCGCGCAAGCCCACCAGCGCAACGCGCCGGGCGCGGTCGGCGTTGCCGGGACGTACGGCGCGCACCTCGATCAGCTTGGTCAGCTCCGGTAGTTCGCGCTCCGGCACGCGCGCGAGCAAATCGAGGATGTCGCCCAGCGCCGCCGTGCGCGCGCCGGACTCCGGCAGCAAGGCCGAAGCCGGAAGATCGAGCGCCTGCGCGATGGCACGCAGCACGCTTGCCGACGGATTGCCGGCTCCGCTTTCGATTTGCGCCAGGTACCGTTCGGAGGTTTCGGAGGCTTGCGCCAATTGCCGGCGCGTCATGCCGCGCTTGGCGCGATTACGGCGCACTTCCCGCCCGATGGCGGCGAGGAACGCGGCCACCGCAACAGGGGCGCTCCCGGTCGGCGGTAAAGCTGCCGGCTTTTGACGGGCTTTCGCCTTTGCGCTCGGCACGGCTGGACCACCTTATGCATTATAATTCATGCTTTATAATGCATAGGATGCTGGGAAAGACAAGCCCAGCGGCAAGCAGTGAGCCGTTTCAGCCAAAAATCTTCCGCCAGCCGCGCTCCGGCTCGGCAGGCGCTTCGCTTTCTTCGACCGCTTCGGGGCCGGGATCGTCCGGGGCGTGCACGAGCGGGATCACCGGCTCGGCTTTGGCCGCCGCCATGGACTCTAGCTTGGACTCTAGCTTGGACTC
>Ga0181516_10000416_pt1 | contig 39806 bp, 26 predicted proteins | sample PEATcosm2014_Bin_25_FD_121104 | JGI IMG/M metagenome (GOLD analysis project Ga0181516, IMG submission 121104) | Peatland microbial communities from MTU Mesocosm Facility, Houghton, MI, USA - PEATcosm2014_Bin01_10_metaG | ecosystem: Environmental > Terrestrial > Soil > Wetlands > Peat | place... | reverse complement strand
GACGGTTGCGTGCTGGAAATTACGAGGTTGGCCGTGACCGCGGAGGCGTTCGTGGCGCTCGACATCGCTATCCCGTTCTTTTTCCACTGATACGTCGGGGCCGGCACCCCGCTGGCTGTCACCGAGAAGGACGCCGGCTGCCCGTTGAGTACCACGAGGTTCGTCGGTTCAGCGGAAATGGTGGGCGTCACTGTCACCGTCAGCATCATGCTGTTCGTTGCCGCCCCGGCAATGTTGCTGGCAATCAACGAGTATTGGCCCTGGCTGGACGGGTACTGCGCATCCGTCACTGTCAGAATACTGGTGGAGCTGCCGGAAATGGTGTCGCCACGCCCCGTCGGACCATCCGTCAGGTTGGTTCCGTTAAACTGCCACTGGAGAGTCGGCGTTGGCGAGCCGGAGACCGAAGCGTTGATAATGGCCGTGTTTCCCGCGATTACCGTTTGATCAACCGGCCCGACGATCATGGGCGGAACATTGCTGGAAGCAATGGTCAATTGCGCCACCGCGCTGGTGATGGCGCCGAAACCGTTTGTAATCACCACGAAATAACCGCCGTTGTCCCCGGGCTGGGCATTGAAAATAGTCAGGGAACTCGTGGTGCTCCCGGAGTTGGTCGAACCCGTGGCGTTGGCGCCGTCAATCAGGAGGTTGGTCGTCGTGGCCCCGTCAGTCTCATACCACTGGTACACAAGGGTGGGATCGCCGGTGGCCGTGACTGAAAACACCGCATTGGTTCCGGGCGGCCCGCTCAACGGGCCGGGCTGGGAGGTAATGACCGGCGCCGGGCTGGACGGCAGGTAGAGCGCGATCGACTTGGGAACGGTGGTGATGTTCGTCAGGTAGGCACCCGGGGCTGACGCGGGCACATTCACCAGGCCGAAATTAAAAGAACCGTTCAGCGTGGTGTATTGAATCAACGGTATCGTCTGTGGATACGACGCAAAGACGGGCACCGGCGCGAGCTGGATCAAGTTGGTGGTGCCGCCGGCCGTAAGTGTCCTGACCAGGCCCTGGAGGGAACCATTCGCGGCGACGGTCAGTCCCAGCGTCGAATTCGTGGTGGAAAGGTAAAGTGTGCCGGCATTCGTCGCCAATGAGTTGCTCACGATCAGAGTTGCGTTCACCAGATTGATGGAGTTCTTGGTCGACAGAGTCGTCGTGCCGGCGATGACGTTGTTAATCTTCGCCATGCCGTTCGTAACGTTCAGCGTGCCGAAAGTGTTGGTCGCGGCATTGCCGGCGGCCGCCAGCAGCACCGTGCTGCCCATGATCAAATTACTGTTGACCAGGAGCGTCGCGGACGCGCCGTTCACATTCACTACACCCGCGCAGGCGGCCGTTGTTCCGTTGGGAGACTCTTGGGCCCCTAGAACCAGGGTGTTTACATCCACCGTGCCCGCAGTAAAGGTGAGCGTACCCAGGTTGGGACCCGTGCCGGTGCTGGTGTTCTTGTCGATGCCCATGTACATCTGGTCCACCTTGGCATCCACCGTGCCACCGCTGAAATCAACCAGGCCGGACGCCGTCGTGCTGGAATTGCCGCTGGTCGCGTTGTCGCCGATGGACCAGAAGGTGACGCGGCTCGTGCCGCCGCTGGTGCCGCGAAACTGAACCGCGGGTCCGCTGTTGGTGAACACCGGGTTGAAGGTCAGATACTGCCTCTGGCTGCTTTGGGCGGATTTCGACTTGCCCACCCCGATGCTGTCAATGTTGAACACGTTCGACAGGCCGAGCAGTATACCGCTGCTGGCTGTGCTGGATATCGCGTTATCCGCCCCGTTCCCAACCTCGATGGCCTCGATAATCTCATGACCCAAGCCGGAGCCGTAGACGTTCGTCCAGCTCGTGTAACCCGCATTGGGCGACGCGCCGCCGGTGCCTCCGATAAACGCCGTGGAGATAAAATTGGTCTTCGCCAACCGCAGGACACCATTGGGGGTGGTTAGCAGCACGTTCCAGCCGTAATTCGCGGGCACGCCCACGCCCAACCTGCTTAAGTAACCCGTGAACGTGTCCAGATTCGTCATGTCCAGTAAGGCGGTGCCGCCCGCCTGCGAGACGATGAACTCCGCCGCGCTGTTGCTCACATTGAGCGTCGCGCCCGGCCCGGTAATGGTCGCATTCACGGACCCGCCCGTGGCGCCCTGTCCCACCATCATGGCATTCCCGGCCGCAGTCAGGCCGGCGATCGCCACTGTCGCGCCGGTGACGTTCAAAGTCACGTTCGGCGCAATCAAAGTGTTTTGAAAGTTCGCCGGGTTGGTATATTGCAACGACCCGATGGTGCCCCCAAAATTCCCCAGCACGCCATCCACGTAATTGCTGATGGCGCCCGCGGTGGCGGAGGCGCCCACGGGGCCGAAGACGACGTTGTCCGTCCCGCCGGGCACGCCCATCGTCCCGCTCCCCCCGGACCAGTTCCCGCCGGTCGACCAGTTCGTGTCGACGGCGCCCGTCCAAGTCGCACTTCCGGCGCGCGCCGAAACAATGGACAGGCATAAACTAAGCAGCACCAAATCCCGCACAACGCGGATGGCGCGAAAAGAGGATGGGGAACGCAGAGGGAGAAATGAGTCGTGTCTGTTCATAACATTTATGATTTGGTGCATGACCGGCAATGGACCGGCCCAAGGACATACTGGAATTTCATTCAACCCTATCAAAAATAAGTCGTGTTCGCATCCTTGGTTTCTGCAATGTTGCGTGAAAATTCAGCATCAATCCCCCCGGTCATTTGCCGGTGGCTCCGAACCAACCTTCCACGTGAAAGTGCCCAATTTTCAAATCCATGAGAAAAGCCTCCTATGAACCCACGGTCTTGGCCTCCACCGCGCAGAAAAAGGTCTGTGCACTTTTCCAAAGACCTTTTGCAAAAGTTCAAGGTATCCCGGCCGGGCCTGTAAGTTATGCTCAAGATTAATGACTCCAATAGCCCGATTCCGCCCGTCTCATCATTTGCACGCCGCGTTGCTGATCACTCTCGCGGTATCCATCACCCGTTGCGTCGCTGCCGCGCCGGCGGATGATTCGCTGCCGCAGGGGTATGCCAAGGTTGCCGCGGCGCCCTGGCCGGAAATGCAGGAAATCCTCGCGCGCATCTCGCCGCCCACCTTCCCCTCGCGCGAATTTGCAATCACCGCCTACGGCGCCGTGGGCGACGGCACCACCGACTGCACGGACGCGTTCCGGCAGGCCATTGAGGCGTGCCACCAGGCCGGCGGCGGCAAGGTGGTGGTGCCGGCGGGCGTTTTCCTCACGGGCGCCATTCACCTCAAAAGCAATGTGAATCTCAACCTGGCGAAAGACGCGATCATCCGGTTCAGCACGGACCCCAAGCAGTTCCTGCCGGTGGTTTTTACCCGCAACGAATGCATCGAGGTGATGAATTATTCTCCGTTCATCTATGCGCTCGGCGCGGAAAACATCGGGATTACCGGCGAAGGCACGATTGACGGCCAGGGTTCGCGGGCCGTCTGGCACAGTTGGAAATCGAGCACCGATTCCAAACTGCTCGCCGAGATGGGAGAACAGGGTGTGCCGGTCGCGGAACGGGTGTTCGGCGAGGGGCATCATTTGCGTCCAAATTTCATCGAGCCGGTCCGCTGCCGGAATGTGCTCATTGAGGGCGTGCGCATCATCGATTCTCCGATGTGGGTTTTGCACCCTCTCTATTCCACCAATGTCACCGTCCGCGGAGTGACCGTGGACACCAAAGGCCCGAACACGGACGGCTGCGACCCCGACTCCTGCACGGACGTTCTCATCAAGGATTGCTCCTTCAGCGACGGCGACGACTGCATTGCCATCAAATCGGGCCGCGATGCCGACGGGCGGCGGGTGAATATTCCGTGCCAGAACCTGGTCATCCAGAATTGCACTTTCAAGGACGGCCACGGCGGGCTGGCGATGGGCAGCGAGACCTCCGGCGGCATCCGGAATGTCTACGCGGAGAATTGCGTTTTTAACAGCCTCAACCTTGATTCGGCGATGCGCTTCAAAACCAATCCGGCGCGCGGCGGGTACATTGAAAATGTCCACATTCGCAATTGCTCGGTGAAAACCGCCAAGGTCGGAATCCAGATGACGATGAAATACTCCAGCAGCGGAAGCCGTGACGGCGACTCGATTCCCGTCGTGCGCAACATCGACATCCGCGACTCAACCTTCGCCAACCTCACCAAACAGGCCGTGTTCATTGAGGGTTATTCTCCGTCGGTGCAGATTACCGATGTCACGGTCGCGAATTGCAACTTCCTGGGCGCCCAGGGCCCGAGCTTCATCACCAACGCCAGCCGCATCGATTTCAGCGGCACACATGGGACTGGATTGGAATGACCAAGCCCCGCCTTAGGTGCATTTTTTTCAACTTTATTTGCAAGCCGGGCTGTTGTGGCTCGTGCACGGCGGTGTTAGTGTATCAATACTTAAATCTCCATTATGAACGAGTTCGCACACGGTCGTGGTCGCGTGGATACAATTATGGAAAATCCATTAAATAACTCCAATGCCGCGCCTGCCGCGGACAATCAGGTGTGCCCGGCCAGGTCGCGCCGGGCCTTCACCCTGATCGAACTGCTGGTCGTGATAGCCATCATCGGCATTCTGGCCAGCTTGCTCCTGCCGGTGTTGAGCCGGACGAAAGAACGGGCGTTGCGGGTCAGTTGTGCCAACAATCTCCACCAGATCGGCGTCGGCTGGACCGTCTATTTGGGAGACTTTAATGCCATCCTGCCCTGCGACTGGCCCATCCCTGCTTCGGCAAATCCTTGGAGGACGGGTGAGGCCTACCGCGTCGTGCCGGGAACCGCCCCGGGACCAGGGATACCAGCCAATATCACCTATGACACAGACGGCCGGACACCCCCCGGACCGGATGGGCCGTGGAATCTCGGCCTATTGTGGTCAACCAGGGCGGTCGCGAATCCCGCCTCCTTCTATTGTCCGAGCCAGAAGACCAGCCAGAAATACACGGTTGACTATTACTCAACACTCGGATGGCCTTCGACTCCGGTCGGTTTGGGCGACAACGAAATCCGCACCTCGTACAACTACCTTCCCCAGTCGAAGACGATAACCTCCATCGGCAACGGCCATTTGGGGCCGGCGATCGCCCGGAAACAAGACGACTTGGACATGAGCAAAAGTGTCTTCACCGATACCGTGCAGGATATCAATTCGGCCGCCCATAGGAATGGCGTGAACGTCGCCGGTGTCAATGCCATGTTCGGGGACACCCACGTCATCTGGGTGCCTGCTGCAAGGAATCCCGTGGCATTCGACCCAAATCTTTGGGATGACCCGCGCAACGGCGTCATAGGCAACTATCCCCCGAATTTCCAATATGTCCTGTCCCTGCTGCAGCCCTGAGCCGCTTTCGTAAACGTGGTTCGCCCGGGAATCCTGGCGCCCGCGCGAAATGGCGTCTGGCACGCAAAAGTTTCAACGAGGTTGGCCGCCCGCCGGGGTCGCATTCTCAAAGGCTTTGAATCAGTCCCAACCCATTTGTCGGGCGCCGAGGATTGCTTGCAAGCCGGCTCAACCACCCCGCAGCGCTGGCTTCCAGCCTCTTCGAGGTTGGACTTCGGTTGACTGCTGATTTTGTTTCGCCATCGAATTTCGAAGGGGCGCGAACACCGTGTCCGATGCGCCGTTAATGGGACGGCTTTTCCCGTGGCAATCGACCCGCGCGCGTTTTCTCCCGCGTCCCAATCCGCGCGAGCAATGGACCACCGGCCTCGATTGCCAAACCGTCCCCATCGCAAGGCCGGACGATGCAGGTGGACGGTTATCCCCCGGCAAACACCCCTGCGAAAAAGTCCAATCCAGCATGACGGCAGGTCGGCGGACCGCAGCCTGTCCAAACAGGCCCCGCGCGGCGAATACCTGTAAGGCACGCCGGGAAGGCGGGCGGCCCGCATACGCCAACCCGCCCGGGGCAATTCACCATCCATGTTGGGAGCAGTCCGGACGGTTTTCGGACGGCATTCCCCATGACAACCAAATCCCGCCTTTGACCCGTCGCACAGCCGCGACGCACCCGTCCTGCCGAGGGTCTTCCCCCGCTTCAGAATTAACATTAAGTCTTGGGCGGCGGTGTTGGCGGCGGGTTGAAAACGGGCAGTCAGATGCAGCAAACAAGTCGCTCGAACGGCAGACCAGTCCGGCGCAGCCGTTGCCTGCAATTGCGTGACGGCTTCAAGAACACTGAAAGCCGTTTCGCGGACACAAAGGTCACTGCGTGGCATGCCTCTCTCCGCTCGCTCTCGAACCGTGCTTCGGATAACAACTGCTTCTGCCAATCCCCGCACGCAAAACCCGGAATGCGGGCTCCCGCACACGCCAAAGTCGGCGAATCGGTTTGGCGTCTGCCCGTCCACTCGCGGTGGCATGTGGAAACGGCGCGAATGCCGCGCTCCTTGCTCCATGGGGCGGGACCCCCTTCCGGGAGATTTGCGCCGATTCACCTCAGACGGCCGCATGTCTAAATGATTCACGCTGAGGCGCGGTGATAAACGCGCACCCCGCGCGGGTCAAACCCTTCGATGCGTCTCCCTGGGTCGCGGGATATGCACCAACCGGCGCAGTCGAAGCCGCCCGCGTCGAACAATTGCCCCGTGGCTGGAACTCGACGCGTCTAAATGAAAGAGACCGCCGGTTTGCGCGGCGGTCTCGATCAACCCAGACTAAAGTTATAATCCGGTTACGGTGATACCACGCGGTAGAACCGCATGGCGTTCGTAACCGAAGTATTGGTATAGGAGGTTGACGTCCCGGAGGCCGTTACCGTGGCGTTGGTCACCCAGGCAGTCGGGCTAAGCGTTGGAGTGGACTGGATGTCGTACTGGGTCGTGGGCACCGAAGTCCAGGTCAACACCACCGTGTTTGCCGAGGGTTTTGAGATGGCAGTGATGGGGAACGGAGTCACCGGGTTCTGCAACACCTGGACCACGAAAGTCGGGAAGGTGAAGCTGTCCGCCGTGGTTTCCAGCGAGCTGGGCCGGATGCCGAACGAATCAAACCGGTGGTAGGCATAATTCGTGTCCGTGGAAGTAAACGACCAGTTGGTGCCGCCGCCGCTGATTGCGGCCGTGAAGTCACAGGAATTGACATCCGTCCGGCTTATGGAAAGCACCAGGGTATATTGGGTGCCCGCCGCGAACGCGGGAGCATTGGAGAAACCGCCCCCCGACGGCCCGCTGTTCATGGACAGATAATCGCCGGTGGTGCCCATCAGGTTGATGTCGCTGATGGAATTGCGCACCAGCAATGACAACGGCGAACTGGCCGAGAAGGTCGGGCCGAAGTCCAGGCTGAGCATGTAGCCCCGGACGCTGACTCCGTTGCCGGTGCTGCCGCCGGCGGGGGTGCCGTCCGAAGTGAGCGGTGTGCCGCCGTCGGCGTAATCATACACGCCGAACCGCATGGTTCCGTTGTTGGTGAAGGAATTATACGAAGCCGGAATGAACGGCAGGGTGACTTGCAAGGTGGTACCGACTGCGAGATCCACGGGAGGCGTGGGCGTGTCCGTGATGTCCGTAAAATACCCCAGCCATAAACTCGAGCCTCCAGAGACGGGAATTCCAACCATCCCCGGCCCGGGATAGGCGCTCAAATCGGCGGAAACCGAGGTGCGCCACACGGAGTTGTTGGTCGTCACCGGGGTGTTGTCGCGCAACTGGTCGCTGAAGTTATCGTCCATCACCAACCCGGGCGGCGTAACGGTGGGAGCGGTGAGCGTCACGGTCGCAACCGACGAAGTGGCGAATGTGTTGTTGCACGGAACATTAACGATCATCCGGTATTGATTTCCGTTGTCGGTGGCGAGGGCGAGATTCGGGGTCGTATAGGTGAACGACGTTGCGCCGACGATATTGGAAAAGCTGGGTCCGCCGCTCTTCTTGACTTGCCACTGGTAAGTCGGGCTGGTGCCCGACGCGATGGTGGTGAAGGTCGCGTTGATTTCTGCAACCTGGGTCACATTGGTCGGGTCCGTGAGAATATTCGCGGTAATGCACTGGCCCACCGGCGGAGTCGCCTCGGCCCAGGTCGTGGCGATCCGCAACTCATCCAAATTGGCATTCGCCCCCGAGCCGACATAAAACCGGCCCGGACCGGTGGCGCTTTGGTCCTCCGTGCCATCGGACGTGGTGGCGCTGACCGGCGGCACACTGGCTTCGTTCGTGCCGAAGTAAGCGGCGGGCGGGTCCACCCACAAATCGTCGATGTCGTTCGCCGTGCCCGGAATGATCTGCTCCCGGACCACAATGAAAACGGTCTGTCCGGCGGCGACAATATTCGTCGCATAATTGGTTGAACTGCCCAGCGGTTTGGTGATGCCGAATTCAACATTCGCGCCGCCAACGTTCTTGGCCACCAAATCCAAATCCACCGCCGTGCCGGCGTTCTGCCGGTTCACCTGGAATACTATCTGGCCGTTGGTGACATCAGTCCCGACATTGTACCGGTAAAGGAATGAATAATAGATGTTCGTCTGGACCGTCTGGGGAAAATTGCTGGCGTTCGCAAATTTGTTGTAAACGGTAAGGCCGGCCGTGGCGGCGATGGTCACCTTGTCGCCGGAGGAAGCCACCAGGCCCAGACTGGTTCCATCAAGACTGTGGCTGCCGTTGGTGACGGTTACCGTGCTGCTGTTTCCGACCCAGCCGGGGATGAGGCCGGTGCCACCGGTGCCGGACTGTCCCAAATTTCCCGTGGCATAGCCGGAAAACTGATCGGTTAATATCAGGGTCGCGCCGGCGTTCAAACAAAGGAGGGCACCCGACACGACGGCGGCAAACAGAAGATGGTTTTTATTTCGCTTCATAACGAGTTTTTTGGTTGGTTGAATTACAGCTGGATCGACGCGGCACCCGGCGATTCACAGTTTATGGACATAGAATGACAAAGGGCTTCATCGGATTTTTTTGGTCGTCATCAGGATACCCAACAATCCGCTTTCGCACAGCCCTGAAGAGTTGCAAAGCTGTATGAAAATTGGGAACACAAGCAGACATTCGCTCACAAATAAAAAAATCAAAAAGCCGCGTTATAATATGTTGCCGGAACACGGCTTCAACCGCCCGCGACAGCTCCGCCACGGCGAATGCATTTCTCCCGGCGCGCTTCAAGCTCCCCAGGACTGCCACAAATCGATCGCTCCAAACTGGCGCATTTCCATGCGTCGGTTGTCTTTCAACCGCCAATAGGCCGGACAATGGAAGGGAAATATAAACATAACTTGTTACATGATAACTAGTTATATATTTATGTCCCGTTCATAAGACAGGGTTTTCGTGCCCGTAATCAACCCTAATGCCGACAACGCCACTCCTGGCAGTTCCACGAGGATTCAGAACTGTCGGCCGCTCCTTCCGCATCGGAACCCGGCCCGAGTTCGTGGAGGAAAGGTCCGATGCACGCACTTAAATGGCGAAGCGGACCGCGGTTGCAAGTTGATAAGAGATGCGTATGACAGCAAAAGTGGTTGAAAAGAATGCGTGAACAGTGCACTTTGCAGCCACAGCAATGAAGAAAAGCCAAAAGCGCGTTCTGGTGGCACTGGGATGGTACGATTACCGGCTTCACCGGGGCATAGAAAAATTTGCCCTGGAACATAATTGGCACCTGTCGGCCAACCTGGCGAGAGAGCGGGTCATTCCCTGGGGCTGGGAGGGAAATGGAATTCTGGCGTGGCTCGGTGCCGGCGATGATCTGGCGGATTTCGTGGCGCACGCCGCGAAACCCACCGTCGATTTCAGTTTTCGCCGCCCGCAACTGAAATACGCCCGCGTGCTGGAGGATCACGCGCACGCCGCTCAACTGGTGGCCGAACACTTTCTTTCGCGGGGTTTTCATCACTTCATGTTTTACAGCGACACCGACAACTGGTCGTACGAAGAGCGCGGCGCGGGCTTCATCGAGGCCTTGAAACGGTCGGGAAATGTTTGCACCTGGTTGCGCTGGCACCAGTCCCCGGAATTTCGAGATAATCGCGACCAATGGAAACGCAAACGGAAGTGGCTGGTCGCCCAGTTGAAACCCATGCCCAAACCCCTGGCCGTCTTTGCCGCCAGCGACGAACAGGCCCTCGAGGTCCTCGAGTCCTGCGAGAGCGTGGGCATCATGGTGCCGGAAGAGGTCGCCATCGTGGGAGCGGAAAACAATCTTCTGGCCCCGGACGCCATGCTGACGCCGATTTCGAGCGTGGATACCAATCTCGGCACCCTCGGCTACACGGGGGCCGCCATGCTGGAAGACCTGATGAACGGAAAACGGGCCGCGGAAAAGCCGGTTCGCGTTCCGGCCGCGGGCGTGGTCACGCGCAAAAGCAGCGATTTGCTGGCGGTCAAACACAAGGGCGTCGCCAACAGCCTTCGTTTCATTTTGGAACACGCCAGCCAGCCAATCAGCGTGAAGGACCTGGTCGGCGTCGCCGCGATGTCGCGGCGCGGATTGCACAAGGCCTTTCTGGAAAATGTCGGCCGCACTCCCGGGCAGGAACTCCGGCGCGTTCGCATCGAGCGGGCCAAGCGGCTGCTGGCCGAATCGAACCACAAACTCGAGGTGCTCGCCGGCATGTGCGGCTACCAGAGCGCCAACAGCTTCTGCGTCGCTTTCAAGCAGGCGACCGGCATGCCCCCAAAACAATTCCAGGACGGGCTGGTTCCCTGACCCGCGCGACTTTACTTGACGCGGCGAAAGGCCGTCTCACCGTCGGATTGGGCCGCCGGTCTTTTTGATTCGCCGTTGGAACTGATCCCCGGCAGCGCCAGGTACTGCCGCGCATTTGCGTAACAAATGTTGGCAATCATTGTGCCCACCAGTATTTCATCGTCGGGAATCTCCCCATTTTCGATGTCGCGCCCGATCAAATTGCAGAGCACGCGCCGGAAATACTCGTGGCGGGGATAGGACATGAAGGAGCGTGAATCAGTCACCATGCCGACGAAGCGCGAAAGCAGGCCGATGTTGGAAAGCGCGTTCAACTGCCACTCGATGCCCTCCCTTTGGTCCAGAAACCACCAGCCCGAACCAAACTGGATTTTCCCCGGAGTCTTCCCGTCCTGAAAATTGCCCGCCATCGTCGCAAACAGGTAATTATCGGTCGGGTTGTTGTTGTAAATAATTGTTTTGGGCAGGGCGTTCTCCTGCTCCAGCCGGTCAAGATACGCGCCGAGCGACCGCGCTTGCGGCAGGTCGTCGATTGAATCAAACCCGGTGTCCGGACCAAGCTGGGACAGCAGCCGGGTGTTGCAATTGCGCAGCGCGCCGAGATGCAGTTGCTTGGTCCAGCCCTTCTCGGCATCCAGCCTTCCAAAGAAAAGCATCATGAACGCGCCGAATTGCGCCTGCTCCTGCGGAGAGGCGGCCTTTCCCCTTTGCGCGCGGGCAAAGATCGCCCCGGCGGTCCGTTCGGAGCAAAAATCCGCATAACACTGGTCCAGGCCGTGATCGGAGAGACGGCAGCCTTGCCGGTGAAAATACTCGTGGCGGGCCGCCAGCGCGTCGAGGAATTTCGGGAAGCTGCTGATTTCAATGTTCCCGGCCCCGCTCAACTGGTCCAACCATTGGTTGAACTGCGCCGGTTTGTGGACCACCAGCGCCTTGTCCGGGCGGAAGGCGGGCAGCACCCGGGTCGCCAGGTCCGACGCGGCCATGGCTTTGTGGTACCGCAAATCGCTCGTCGGATCGTCGGTCGTACACAGCGCCTTGACGTGGAATTTTTTGAGAATACCCTGCGCGGACAGCCGGGGCGAGTCGAGCTGCTCATTGGCCGACTTCCAGATGCGCGCGGCCGTGGCTTCATCGAGCAGCTCGTCGATCCCGAAATATCGCTTCAGCTCAAGATGCGTCCAATGGTAGAGCGGATTGCGCACCGTATGCGGCACCGTGGCCGCCCAGGCTTGAAACTTGGCGAACGGATCGGCCGCCCCCGTGCAGAAACGCTCGGCCACGCCGTTGGAACGCATCGCGCGCCACTTGTAATGGTCGCCCTCGAGCCAGATCTCGAACAGATTCTTGAACTGCCGGTTCTCCGCGATGTCCTGCGGCGACAAATGGCAGTGGTAATCGAGGATCGGCTCCGCCTCGGCAAACTGGTGGTAGAGGCGGCGCGCCGTGCGCGTCTGCAGGAGAAACCCGTCATGAATGAATTTCATACGCTGATGGTGGCTGCTCGCGCCGGCTTGTGCGGCTGCGTCCTTTGGTGCTCGCGCCCGGCGAGAAACAGCGGCTGGATGTGTCTTTCGTAGAGGTTGTACGTGACGTTTTTTGCGACCGAAGCCTCGTGCGTCTTGAGCGCTTCCAGATAACGGACGCCCTGCTTGGCGGCGATTTTGTAACCGACGTGCAGCAATTGCCGCAGGTGCGGGTTAAACGCCGGATTGTCCTGATCATGACGCAAGGCGGAGACATACTGCTCCGAGGTCCATGCGCCCACCGTCGCGGCCGAAGGCAGGCGCTGGCGGTCGATGTCTATGACCATGGCGTAGGGCGCGCAGAGCTCGTCCGCATGATCCAGCGCCCCCGCGTAAATATCCTTGGCCAGCACCAAGCCGCTGCCGCCCGCTTCCGCCAGCCCGATCAATTCCTCCAGCCATGTCGTCCCCGCGGTCTTGATGTGCAGTCCCGCGTCAAACCGTTCCAGCGCCCGGCGCATCGGCTCATAGATGGAAAACTTGTCGCTGCCCGAATGGACGCTTAGTTTGAGGTTCCGCGGCAGTTCGTACTGTTGCACGGCATAAGCGATGACCGCCAAATCGTCGTTGAATTCCTTCTCAAACTGGGCAACGTCCCCGACGTAATCGACACCCTTGTTGAACCGGCCAGTGAACTTCGGCGCAATGGTCTGCACCGGAATCCCTTCGTCCGCAATGGCCGCCAGGATAATCAACAGTTCCGGGGGCGTTTGCGGACTGTCGGTCTCGTCGATGGACACCTCTGTGATGAAATTGCCTTCGCCCTTCGACTTGGCGATATGCCGATAAACCTTGCCCGCTTCCTGCATTGCAAGCAGATACGCGCCGGCGATGCGTTGCACATCGGCGCGGGTCGTTTGAAAGGGCCGCTCGACGCGCGGGATGATGATTTGCCCCACCAGTTCCGGGTGCAACCGGAGGAACGATTTAACCTTGGCCGGATCGGCGGGCTTTCCAATCCAATCGGCGACATCAATCGTGTAAAAATCCGAATTCGGAAGGAACCGGTCCACGGTGTCCAGCCGGATGTGGTCGGCGTCCACATGATAAGGCTTCCGCCATTGCAATGCTTTTACCACATTGTCCGCCGCCGCCCGCGTGGACGTCGGTTCGGACCCGATCGTAACATGCTCGCGATTGGACTTGTTCCAGACGGGTATGACGTCGACACCCCGCTGCGCCGCCATCATGCACGCCCGAAGCTGCGCCCCGGCCTGATGCCCAAAACGGTCGCCCACACCCAGCGAAAACCTCCCCAATTCCAATGATTTACCCATATAGCAAGTTAAATAAAGTTCACCGCAGCGCTTCAAATACTATTCTAAAGCCTGCCCGCGCTTTAAGAACCATAATCTTCTGCATAAAACCGTGAGATTTCTGCACCGAATACTCGTGACACGACGATCCACAAGCTTGAGGGTGTACTTACCGGCCGCCTATTCGACCCCCCATCCGGGCCGCCCGGCCAACTTCCGCCTGGAAATGACCGTCCAGCGGGATTTCAAAGGCAGGATGGGCTTGATGATTGAATGCACAATCGGCGAATGCGCTCTTCCCATTCTCATTTCTGTGGCATTCCCTTGAGATTCTCCAGACCATCCACCTGCGCGTTCTCCAGGACACACGGCGGACCTTCCCCGGCCGTGATCTCCACGTCCTTGAGTTGAATGCCCTTCGCATTCCGGATGGTCAGGCCGGTTGTGGCCGCCGTAATATGCACATTCTCCAGGACGACATCCGATATCAAACCGTCCGGGAGGCCGTTGATGGTGCCCGCGGATCTTTGGCAGGTGGCTGTAAGGTTGCTGATGTGGATGTTGCGATAGAGCGGGATCCTGGGGTCGGCCGCCGCGGCGTCCTCCTTCGGCGCAACCGGCTGGCCGGCGTCATGGGCCGAGTTGTTCATGTAGTAACAGGTGAACGTAATCGCCGGGTCAACATTCTTCATGGTCAGGTCGGAGAACCGGATATTCTCCACCACGCCGCCCTTGCCGCGCTGGGACTTGATGCGGATTCCGTTTTCCGTGTTTTCAAAAGTGCAGTTCCGGACGGTTACATTGCGCACGCCGCCGGTCGTTTCGCTGCCGATCGACATTCCGTGTCCGTGAAGGAACACACAATCGGTGACGGTGATGTCTTCACAGGCAAAATCACGGCCCGGGAGCGACCGGCCGGACTTGATGGCGACATTGTCGTCGCCCACGTCGATATGGCATCCAGTGATGAGAACATTCCTGCACAGGCTGGGGTCGATGGCGTCAGTGTTCGGTGAATTGTAAGGCGCCTTGATGGTGACATTCGTGATGACCACGTCTTCGCATTCGGTCGGCACCAGATGAAAGCTGGGCGAGTTTTGCAACGTCACGTTCTCGACCCGCAAATGTTTGCACCGCGTAAGGAGAATCAAGCGCGGGCGTGGCGTGGTGAAGCCCGGGGTCTTGCGGCGGGCCGCCTCGGCCGGGACCCACCAGCGCGCGCCGGCGCCGTCAATCGTCCCCGGGCCCGTGATGGTCACGTCCGTCAAATCTTTCCCATTGATCAGGGCGAGGAAGGAAGCGGACGAAATCACCGCGTTCTTTCTTTTGGGGTCTTTGTAATCTTCCGGCTCATCCGTGCCGAGCAAGGTTGCGCCAGCCGCGAGTTCGAGCGTGGTCTTGCTGTGAAGAAAAACCGGCGTGCACAGATAAGTTCCCGCCTCAAAGCGCACCACGCCCCCCGATTTGCCGCATTCGTCGAGCGTCTTTTGAATCGCAACCGTGTCCAAAGTCTTGCCATCGCCAAGCGCGCCAAATTGGCGGACGTCAAATACCCCCGCCGGGGGCGCGGCGTCGGCTGGCGCCGCATCAGCAGCGCGGCCGGGCACGGCGTAAAACCATGCGCAGGATAAGAGCAGCCACGGCAGCGACCGGGGCGGGCGGCGGCGGGTGATTCGGCAGAATTCAATTTTGGCTTTGATGGTAATCCTTTGAATCAATGGTTCAGGCAATTCTGTTGGGCTGCCCATAGTATTTCCAATTGAATGACTTTACCTACGGCTTTTTCGCAATGATTTCGGCAAATGCGCTTGAAAAAAGCGCATCCCGGCGATGCCATTGATGCCATCGCGGGAAGCCCGGCTAGATGCATTCGTTCAAATGACTGCCAAGACCACAAGCTTTGCCGCGCACATCTAACAGGCTCCAGAAGTGGAGTCTTGCCAGAAACACCCACGCGTGTGAGTACAAAAAAAAGGCCGGCTTAAAGCCGGCCTTTTCGAGTCGATTGAGTTTTCCGATCGGCAGTTTAAGCGCCTGCCATGGCCGCGTCCATCAACTTGCGCTCCTCCGGCAGCAGCGCGGCCTTGGCGGAAAGTTCGAGGTAAGTTTTTGCCTCGGCGGTCCTGCCGTTCGCCTTCAGAATCAAACCGTAGTACCCGGAAATGCCGGGGTTCTGAAGCTGCTTCGCGTCGAGCTTTTGCATGACGGCCAGGGCCTCGGCATTCCTTTTTTGGAGATAAAGCGAGAAGGCATAGGTGGATGCAAAGGACGAGTTGGTGGGCGATTCCTGGTAGACTTCCTGCGCCAGCTCATTGGGCTTCAACTCCTGGGCGTCCAGCAGCAGCGCCAGCATGGCCAGGTTGTTCTTGGTCGAGAGGTCCGACGGGGACCGTTTGACCTGCCGGCTGAACAACATCATCAGCGGCCGCGTCTGGCCGCCCGCAACCAGCACCTTGCTCAGGGTCTGGTAGGCCCACTGCTCTTCCGGATACTGGTTGAAAATCGTCCAAAGAATGTTTTCCGCGTCGCTGGCAAAATTCCATTGGCCCGCCAGCCTCAGGAGCATGATGAGGCTTTGCTTCTGGCCCTTGGCGTCCGCCAACGCCTGTTCCCATTCGCCGGTCGCCGCGGAAGTCAGCCCCTGCCCCCGCAGTGCGCGCGTGAGAAACGCGTGGCGGATAAACTCCAGCTCGGCCCAGTTCTGTTTTTCCAGGGAGGCCTGGAGCCCCGTCCAGTCCCGTGTCTCCGCCCGGCATTCCGCCGTCATGAGCATGGCCGCCTGGCTCGAGAGGGTTTCGGCCGGGAGAGCTTGCAGCCAGGCCAGGGCCCCGGCGGCGGAGTTGTGCGCCATTTGCCAGGTCGCCATCTCGTAAATCTTGGCCGGGTCAACCGCCGCCTCGCGTTGAGATTCAACCAACTCCGTCTTGAAGGAAGCGCTGCCGGCCTGCTGCAACACATTAAGACGAAGCAACCGGTCTTCAAAGGTGGAATTCGTCTGCGTCACCAGGCTCTGGGACAGCATTTCAGCCCTCGGAAGCTGCTTGTTCTGGATTGCGTCGTTCACCAGCTCCCGCAAAGCCTCACAGCGCGGCGCGCCGGCCGCCGGGTCGTTGGCAATCCTTTCAAGGCTCGATCTCGCCTGGGCCTGCGCGAGGGCGTTTGAGCCGTGCAACAGCACCACCGCCAGGTTCATCTGGGGGATTTGGTTTGTCGGCTCCAGGCGGGCCGCCTCCAGAAAGTGAAGTTCCGCTTCGTCCAGTTTGTTCGCCTCCGCCGCCACGGCGCCCGCGAGATTCTGGTAGGCGGCCGTCCCTCGGCCCGCTGCATCCACGCCGTCCAGAGCGTTGGTCGCCGACGCGTAGTCCCGGAAAAGCAGCGCGGTCTGCGCCAGCGCCAGGCGGTCGGGTGTTGATTTGCCGTCCAGCGCGACAATCCGGCTGCGCCAAAGGAGCGCGCTCGGCGACCGGGCGGCTTCGGCAAGCTGGGCCATCAGCCGCATCGCATCCAAATTGACGGGGTTCACGCGCAGCACCTCTTGGAGGCTGAGCACGGCGTTTCGCCGGTCGGCCTTGGCCAGAAATCCGCGGGCCAAGGCAAGCATGTGTCGCTGCTCCCAGATGCGGTATCCACGATAGCCGCCATAACCGGCCAGCAGGACGGCGATGCAAAGACAAAACGCGATGACCCATTTACGCATAATTCAATTTCTGGAGTTGGACATCCTTCACGCTACCACCGGATAAGTCAACCTCGTCTCCACCGCCTGTTTGCCCGGTTCGCCTTCGTGGAAGTGCCATTCGCTCAAATGCAACTCCCGCTCCTGCGCCAGGTGCTTCAAGGCAACCATCGATTCCGGCCGCAACGTGGCCGTGATGATGATGCCGGTTATCTTGTGCCTGGCGACAACTTGCGGCAGCTCGTTGATTCCGCCCAGCACCTGGGATCCGTAAACCCACTGCGAGCGCAATGCCGGTTCGTCGTCAATCAGACCAATAATGTTGCGGTCGTCAATGCTGGAGGAATTATGGAAGCCGCGCTCCTTGAGAAACAACTGGCAACGGTTGCCCGCGCCGTAGAGCAGGACGCGTCGTCCGTCCGCCCCCGTTTCGCTCTTGCCCCGGCAATAATTCACCAGCTCCTCAACCACCCGGTAAACCACGCGCAGCCCGATGATCGCCGGATTCGAAATCCCGCCCACGATGAAGGCCCGGACCAGCGATTGGTGCAGGGTGGTGGGGTCAATCAGCCAGGCCATGCCGAGGCTCAACAGCAGGCCGACCTGAAGCGTGAATGCCAGCAGCAGCACGTCCAGCAACCGGGGCCGCGTCCAGATCGTCACGTAAGTGCGTGAAATGGCCAGCAACGAAAGCGCGGGGGTGACCCAGACGGGCAAATCAAGAAACCACGCGTGCCAGAAATCCTCGCTGGGCGGATCAAACAGCCGCATCGCAACCGCAACCGACCCCGCGAGACAAAACATGTCCCACAGCGGGTAGCTCAGCGACTTCAGGGTCGCGTGCGTGGGCTGGCGCAGGCCGTTCAGCAGCGCGCGGCCGGTGTCGCGCAACTCGATGACGGCCAGGTGCCGCATCAAAACGTAGGCCCCCGCCAGCAGCGCCAGCAGGAAGATTCCAGCGGCATGCGACTGGAACAACGTCATCAACAATCCGAAAAACACCAATCCGGCGTTCAGCACGCACAACAACGTGGCCACGCGCGACGTGCTCAGCCCCGCCTTCAGCAGGCGATGGTGCAGATGCTCCATGTCCGCCTGCATGATGCCGGCGCGTTTTCCGGTATGATTGACCAGCCCGTTTTGCAACAGCCGCCGCACCGACCGCCGCCAGATGGCGAGCAGCGCGTCGTAGATTGGCACGCCCAGCACCAGCATCGGGATCGTCAACGACAGAATGAACGTGCTCTTGGTGAACGTTTGCAGCGAAATGACCCCCAGGGTGAAACCCAGGAACATGCTCCCGGTATCGCCGAGAAAGATGCTCGCCGGGTGGAAATTATAACGCAGAAAAGCCAAGCACGCGCCAGTCAGGGCAACCAGCACAAGCATCTCGCCATGCGTTTGCCCGATCACGAATATCCCGCTCAACCCGATCGCGGATATGATCGCCAGCCCCGAGGCCAGGCCGTCCAATCCGTCAATCAGGTTGAATGCGTTGATAACCGCGACAATCCAAAAAACGGCCAGCGCGACGTCCAAAGCCGGCGGGAGCTCTATGCCGAACAGCCGGCCGAACCGCGTCCCCGATAGGCACATGAGCGAGGCGGCCAAAGTCTGGCCCGCCAGCTTGGTCCAGGGAAGCATTCCGCGAACGTCATCAATCAACCCCACCACCAGCAAAATCAGCGACGCGCCGCCGTAGTAGCAATACCAATGGAAATCCAGGCCCGCGACAAATCGATGCGGCAGCAGCATCGCAAAGAGGCACGCCGCGTGGACCCCGAGCACGACGGCCAGCCCGCCGCCGCGCGCCGTGGCGCGCTTGTGGGGCCGGCGTTCGCTCGGCAAATCCACGATGCCCAGGCGCGCGGCCACAGCCCGCACCATGGGGGTGAGGACAAACGTCACCACCAGGCCGGTCAGGAATGCCACGATGTATTTGTCTAAGGTGCCAAACATTATAATTGAGTCTTGTTCAGGCAAGACACGATGACGGGACCAACTCCCCTCATCTTCTTTCGGAAATGGGCCTCGTCACGGCCTCCGCCGAGGGGGCGGTTCCGGCTTTGGCCTCCCGTCCGGCGGCCAGAGACTCCAGAAGTTCCACCAGCCGCGGCAAAAGCGTTTCCTCGGAAAACAGGTTTGAAGGGGTTGCGACCGGTCCGCGGTGAGATTGCGGGGCCACGGCCTTGATGTCGAGAATATGTTGAACCACACGCTCAACCTGTCCGTGGCCGGCCTGCCGCCACGGCAACTGGCCGTTGAACTGGCCAAGCAATTCTGAAACATGGCTTGGCTCCGGACCGATGTACAGCAACGGCGAGCCCACACGTAGAATGTTGTACACCTTGCATGGATGCACGATTCCGACGAAAGGATCGCCCATGACGACCAGATGCAAATCTGCGGCGGACAGCATGCCGCCCAGCTCGCTGAGGGGTTGGTAGGGCAGACAAGTCACCTTCGCCGCGCTCTTGTCCCGGGCGAATTGCTGGACCCGGCGGAATTCGGCCCCGCCTCCGATAAAACAAAACGCAACGTCCTCGCGCCCGGACAACGCCCCGGCGGCGTCAAGCACCGTCTGCAAGGGATGGCACGGGCTGTGGTTGCCGCAATACATGACCAGGAATTTGTTCTCGAAGCCGTGGGTTTTTCGAAAACGATCTCTTCCTTCAGGGTCGAAGCGGACCTCCGAATCATGCGACCAGGGCGGTATCACAAAAACCTTCGCCGCCGCGATTCCCTTGTCCAGGATGCGCCGCTGCATGAAACGGTCCAGCACCACCACCGCCGAAGCTTCCCGCAAGCTGAACCTGGAAAACCGTTCGAGCCACTTCGCCGCGAAAGATCCCGGCGCGAGCCATCCTGCGGCCAGGGCCTCGTCCGGGTTCAGATCCATTATCCAGTAACAAAACTTGGCGCCTCGCAGCCGGGCAAAACAACCCGCAAGGACCGAAACCAACGGCGGCGACGTCATGGCCACGACCACATCCTGGCGGGAGAGGCGGAGAAGCTGCCAGCAGCAGGACGCCAGGAAACTGGCGAAATTGGCCGCCCGCTTCCATTTGGCGCCCTTCCCGAAACCGGTGTTGCGCACTCGGACGATCTTTACCCCCTGCCAAAGTTCCCGTTTGGGAAAGCTCTTGCCGGGGTCGTCGTATCCCCGGCGGCTCGTAATCACCGTCACCTCATGGCCGCCTTCAGCCAGTCGGCACGCCAAGTCGGCGAGGTGCTGACCGCTGGAGGCAACGTCAGGGTAAAAAGTCTGGTTAATCAGGGCAATTCGCATTCACTCTCGTTCGTTGTGCCGGCGCTTGCCGGATGCATTTCAATCAGTTTCCCTGGATTGACGCGCGGGGAGAGGTCAAGACCTCGGTTCCAAGATAATCCCAGCCTGAGCTTGCGCCGCGGCGCGCGAATTGTCCACCTTGACGAGCTTGTCGAGCTCCCGCACCAGGTCCGCCTTGGCTTCCTCCGGGCTGGCCGCGCCGTTGACCACGATTTCAAGGACCTTCTGCCCCTGTTTGCCACGACCGGCCCACACCGCGCGCACCAGGTTGTAACGGCTGGAATCCTCCGCCACGTAGGCTTCCGGGCTCGCCCCCGCTTCCCAACGGCATTGGTAAACATTCAATGGGCCGTCCGGGGTTTCGAACACGTAGCTGCGCATCGGCAACGCGACGCCATGGACGTTCAGCATCGTCAACTCAGGGCCGGTGCGCAGGGTGACCCCCGCCGCCGGAAGGCAGATTTCCGGTTCGTGTCTCTTGGCCAGATACCCCGCCACGCGGCCCGGGAGCCAGTTGAAATAAAATGCCTGCCACATGGTTCCATCCGGCTCGCTCCATTGTCCCTGCTTCCCCTCGTCAAAGCGCAACAAGTACCGGGTCTTTTCCGGGATGGGCAACACCTTGAAGCTCGGATTGTCCTCGGGGAATGACACCGACCACGCCGGCCCCGGCTTGAGTTGGGATTCCCGCACGTTATACCAAAGTTGCACACTGATCTCCACGACTGCCAGCCAGAGCAAGAGAGCAAAGGAGAATCGCTTGAAGAGCGCCGGCCCGGGCCGGGCCCGGCCTGACCGGCCGCTGGTTTCATTCAGGCGAGAACCCCCGGATTCAAGCTCCCGCGCCGCGCCTGGCAATCCCGGGGGATGCTGAATTGCAGCTTCATTGTTTTTCCATTTCAACAGCGCCGCAACAAGCCAGGTCGTCGCGAAACAGGCCAGCAGAATCGCGAGTCCGGCGTCATCATGGTATGCAAGAATCGCCGCCGTGCCTTTCATCGCGGCTCCATAGGTGAGACTGGAAGTGCGGCAGACGTTAAAAACGATGGCCAGGATGAAACTTGTAAAAATCAGCAGCCAACGCCGGGGCCGGCGCAACCGGTAATACTCGCCCCAAAAAAGGGAAATCATGAGGCTGGATTGAAAGGACCGGATGCCGCTGCAGGCATCGTCGATCCCCACCATGCCGGTGCTGATTTCAATCACATTGCCGTGTTGAATCGCCGGCACCCCCAGCCACCCGAGCAACTCGACCGCGATCGCCGCATTGAAGCGTGACAACCCTTGTATGATGGGAGTTTCAATAAGTGTTGGCCACGGTATCGCTACCAAAAAAAAGCAAATCGGAAAGGCCAACTGGCCCAGCACGCGAGGGCCCTTCCCCCAGTAAATCGCGCAGAGCGTCAACCCGATGGCTTCAAAGCCCAGCAGCCACTGGATCGGGCGCCATTCCGGTGTGGCGCCCTCGACCAGCCGCGTGGGCAGGTAAAGGAAGGCCAGGATTGCAAATACGATGGCGGCGGCCGGCTTCGGTTTCGATTCCAATGTGCTGTCGGCAACGCCTTGGACATCGGAGCTTGATGAATCCCCCCGCTGCTGCCGGCGGAAAATCAGTCCGAGGCACAACAGCGGAACCGCCCAGCCGTATCCGTATTGCGGATCCGTGGCCCATTCCAAACGTAGATTGTCGAGCAACCGCAACCAAAGAAACCCGAATGGCAAAGCCATGAGCGCATACTTCCAGGCAGAATTGACATCGCCGGCGGGCAAAATGCCCCAACTGCTGTCTCCACCCGCGCCGCGGGAGGAAATGGCCGCGCGATCCGGCGTCTCAACTTTCACGAAAATACCCATGTCCAAAGCTTGCCAGGTGTCTGGTCTAACCCGCCGGTCCCCCGTGGCGCGGCAAGGATGACGTGCCGCGTCCGATGATTCGCGGTTTGACCGCCACGGCCGGATTGCCGGCATGAATCCAATTGCCCTCAAGGTCCTTCGCCGCCACCGAACCGGCGGATAGCACGGCGTGCGTGCCAACCGTCACGCCCGGCCCAACCCAGGAGCTGGCGCCCAACCAGGCGCCGTCAGCAATCGTGATTGGCTTCACCATCAAGTCAAAGGTGGCGCTCTTGTAATCATGATTCCCGGTGCAGAGAAATGCCCGCTGCGAGATGCAGACATGGCTGCCAATTTCGATCCGGCCGAGATTCAGCAACCAGCATTCCTCCCCCAGCCAGACATGGTCACCGATCTTGAGTTTCCATGGAAAAGTTATCTTCACCTGGGGTTTGATTGTGACGCCGCGGCCGACCTCCGCCCCGAACGCGCGGAGCACCGAAGCCTTCAACGCCGACAGACTCAACGGACAGAGCCGGAACAAGAAGAGGCTGACGACCAGCCAGAGCCCTTCCTTGAAGGTCCCCGCGCCGCGTTCGAAACCCGCGGCCGAATAGCGCGAAAGATCCGTCCGGGCGGCCTGGATATCAGGCGCCGCGTGAGGCCGGGATCGCGCCGGTTGTTTGACAACGTTCATTTCAGAAAAAAACCGTCCGTCTAAAAATCAGCAACACAAACGGGCTTGGCGCCGCCGCCCAGCACCCATTGATACACTTCTTTCATGTCCCGCGCGAGGCGGGACCAGACAAACCGTTCCGCTGCCAGAGCACGCGCCCGGCCGCCCATCGCCGCGCGTTCGGCTTCCGGCATTCCGAGTAATGTGCGCAGGCCCCCCGCTATCGATTCGGGAGTCGGTTCCACGGACAGTGCTGCGCCCGCTGAAAAGCCGGCCGGCAGATTGCATTGCGGCGTCATTACCACCGGTTTGGAACTGGCCCACGCCTCCAAGACCACCATCGGCACACCTTCGCTCAATGAAGGCAGCACGAAAGCATCGCAGAAATGGTAACAAGCCGACTTGTCCGCCTCGAAACGCGGTCCAAGAAACACCAGCGACACACGACCATTCATTTTGCAAGACGTGTCTTCGCCGTCAACCGCGGCCTCCCTGACATCCCTCCAACCGATGCCCAATTGCGTGGCGAGCCGCTTGAGTTCCGGTTCGTGTCCCGTCTGATCCCAGCCGGCGATGGCCAGCACCCAGTCGTTTGATCCCCGCACTCGGGCTCCAGTTTTGCAGATCTCGGCCCAGGCTTTGAACAGATTCGCCAGTCCCTTTTTGGGATGAATGCGGCTTAGAAACAGCAGCACTTTTTTCCCTGGCTCGATCACGCCCTGCCATGGAGGTGCGGACGGAGGAGGCCCCTGGGGAAGATCGATGCCGTTGGGAATGATGACAATGTCGTTCTTGAGTCCAAGCTTGCGGAACGAGCGGGCCTCCTGTTCGCAGAGAGCCCGGAGACAACGGGCGCCCCGGAGGTGCTCCCCCTCGTACAGGAAGAAGGCGGCGGCCTTCTTCCAACGTGAATTCTGGACGGCCCAGGAATCCAACATGCCGTGGACAGAGATGAGATACGGGCAATGCCGGCTGCGGCTAAAAGTGTGCACGGCCACGCTCGGGTAAACCCACAGCCCGTGCGTATGGATCAACTCCGGCTCGTACGCCAGCAATTCCTCAAGAAAGCATGGAGAGTAGCCAAATTGTTTCGGCCAGGTCGGTTTGAAGGCGGAGGCGGTCACCGGGCGCCACGACTCCAGATCTGATTCGGTGAATTTGTCCTGCACGCCGAAAACCTGCCCCGCCACGCCATCCTCATGCAGGGATTGCACCAACCGGCGGACGCCATCAAACAGGCCGCCCGCCTCCCGGGAAATCGAGGCCGTAAGATTCGAGGTTCGCATTATTTGATGATTGTCGCGCCGATACCGCGTCCACCGTCACCGTACCAACAGCAATCGCAGCAGCCATCGGTCCAGCAGGCTGGCCGGCGGGCGCGGACTCTTAAGCGCCATTTCAACTGCATCATACATGCCGCCGGCGAATCGCTCCGGCCCCCAATCCGCAACGATTTTTTGGCTCGCGCGGCCCATCGCAGCCAGCGAAACATCGCTCAAGTTTGGACTTTCGGGGACCGGTTCGCCACCGTGAGAGAGTCGGAACATCAACCCGGCAAGTTGCCCTGTGTTCTGCGGATCAAAAGTAAATCCGTTCACACCTTCGCTCACCAAGTCCCGCGCACAACCGCACCGGTTCGACACCAACACCGGCAGGCCCGAAGCCATCGCTTCGTTCACCACCAACCCCCACTGCTCGGTCGTGCTCGCGTGGACGAATGCGGAGGCAAGTCCGTAATAAACCGGCAACTCCGCGTATTGCTTGAAGCCGGGCAGCCGCACGTAGTCGTTCAAGCCGGAGTTTGCCACTTGGGAAATGAGGGCTGACCGAAGCGGGCCGTCACCCAGCAGAGCGAGTGACCATGGGGCGGCGGATGGAGAATCCATGGCCAATGTCCGATAGCGCGCGTAAGCTTCGATGAGCCGACGCAAATTCTTTTTCTCTACGAACCGCGCCGACGCGAGAAAGTACCGGCCCGGCAGCCCCTGTTTGTTCCGCATTGCGATATCCGCAGCCCGGACTTCCCCTGCCTTGCTGGCGAAATAGTCGTTATCCACGGCATCGTATCCCAGGAAAATCCGCCCCCGCTCCATGCCCAGAGCAGTCAGGTAATCCGCATGCGCGCTTCCGCCTGCCAGGGCCGCCGAACACATGCCGACCAGGCGGCGCTTCACCCACTCCTTCCATGGCGTCCGCCGTTCATCCCATTCCGTGCTTTCGGACATCACGACTGCCGGCGTGCCCATATGCGCGCACCAGGCAAGGGCGCTCAATGCGTCCGTAAAGGACCAGCCCGGTATCGCCACCGCATGCGGTTGGACGCGGTCCAGCGCCCGCCACATCTTTTGATGGAGTTCCCACTTCCACGCCCGGCCTTCCTGTTCCCGTTCAGTCAGCGTAATCCGGTCAAAGGAGCCCGCGCCTTCCACTTTGTCCCACGCGTAAGTATCCTCCATCCCGCAAGCTTCCACGCCGGAAATTTGCATCAGTCTCCCCGCCGCATCAAGGCGGGCGCGGTGGTACGGCCCGAATCGTTGGAACAAAACCGCCACCCGCGGTTTCACGGGACGCCGGCTGGAGTCCGTTTCGGGCCCGGCCGGTCGCGCGTCTTTCGTCAACGTGATTTCCATTTGCGAGAGCCTGCGACTGCCCCGAATTGCGTGCGCGCCCCCGGTCGAACGGCGAAAGGGCGTGACACGGTTTGTTTGGCCTGTATCCCGGACTGCAGGAATGGAAACCTGGCCTTGCGGCGGGGAGTCGTCCGGGCCCTGGCGGCGCCCGCCAATCCGCCGTGGAGCGCTCCTGCGATGGCGCCCGGCTGCGCGGGTGAATTCCGGCGCACTGGTTTCCCGCCTCTTCGAATCCTCGGCCAGTAACGGTCGGCCGCCCAGAGCCCGATCATGCCGAAGACAAACGGGTAGAGCGTGATCAACGTGATATCGCGACCCAGATTAAATGTCAGGATCAAGCCGGACGCATAGAGCGGAAGCCGGCCCAGTTCCTCAATGTGCAAGTCCAGGCGGGCCAGAACGGCCACCCAAAGACCCATGAGCACCGCCGCGGCCGCCGGACCAAGAATCCGCCCGAAGTTCGTCACCCCCTGCCCGATCAATCCGGTGGAGACCGTGGAGTTGACGCCCGCGCTGCCCGCCTCTCCTCCGCCCTGGCCGCGGGCGATGGCGTAATCAATGCCGATCAATGGCTTGCCGGGCCAGAGGGTGCGGGGAATACAGTTCACCAGTTCGGCAAAGTAGCGCGCGCCCCAGTTGGGCGTATAGCTCCCCCGTTCCACGAGGGTATTAATCCAGCACAATTCTTCGTACATGTTCAAGCCCTCGTGATGAACCTTCTCCTGTTCCCCGAGGCTGAACCCCTTTTCCTTCAGAGCGGCGGCAACGCTCATGTTTGAACGGTTGGTGATGATGAAGGCCATCCAGGCGTTGAGCAGGAGGAAACAGGCGCCCAAAACCGCCGCCTTTTTCAGAATCCCGCCGCGAATGCGCAGCAATCCCCAGCTTACGATTCCGGGGATGACCGCCGCCAGCAATGTATTGCGCGTGCGGTCGAAAATAAAATATGGCCAGGAAAGCAGGCAACAAACGAAAGCCAACGAACGGATTCTTCGGTTCGTCGCCAGGGCCGTCACCACGCCGAATATGGCGGTCACCAGCAACTGGACGTACATGGCGAAGGAAAGCAGCGCATCAAAACCCGAGCCGATCCGGTCGCGGCCCCAAGGCTCCGCCTTGTACCCCAGGAACGGGAAGAAGTAATAAAGAATCTCCCCCTTCAGCCGCAGGGCCGCGATGGCCACGATGACCAGCCAGATGGAGAAACTGCCGCGGAAAAGGAGATTCAACTGCCTTTGAAACACGGGCTGGTTGATCCCCTGCTTGAAAATCCGAAGCACCCCGCTGCCCCGGTTCAAATGGCTGGCATTGATCCACCCGTGAAGCCAGGGCGTTACGGCAAGGAACACGGCCACAAACCATGCCACCTGCCACCAGGCCGACTCCAAAGTGTCAGCGTCAAAAAGTTTGACGTGGTTTTCGGCATAATTGTTGTAAAAGGCATCGCCCACATACCAGGCCGCCACGGTTCCCAAAACCACGAACGTCGGCAGCCCGCTGCCATCACCCAAACGTCCCTTGGCCAGGACCGCGCCTGCTATCAAAAGCGCGATCACCGCCCAAAAACCGGGGGGGAGGATGGAAAGCGTCTCAAACATGGCCCGCCACAGATTCCGAATTGGCGGCGACGGCTCTCGACCTGCGCAGCAGCCTTTGCTCGAGAGAGAGGAGGTTTTCCGCCAGACGTTCGAGCGTAAATTGCCTGGATTTTTCCAGCGCCGAAGCCCGTTGCGAGTGCAGCAACTTCGGTTCGCCCAAGTACCGTTTGAGCGTCAGCGCCAGGGAATCTGCGCGGCGGGCCGGAACGATGAATCCGTCCAGGCCATCGCTCACCACTTCACCGCAACATGGGGTGGTGATGACCGGCAAACCGTGCGCCATCGCCTCCAGTTGGGTGATGGCAAATCCGTCAGAAAGGGTCGGAAGCACAAATACATCCGCCTGCCGATACCATCTGGCGGCTTCGTCGCGCGCAACTCTGCCGTGGAAAAACATGTTCTTTGGCGCTGACGCCACGGCCTCGCTCGAAATCCCGACCGGTCCCACGATATCAAACTGGATATTCTCCCGCTCCAATGACCGCGCCGCCTGAATCAGATACTGAATCCCTTTGCGCAGGATGACCTGGCCGAGAAACAGCACCCGCAACGGACCACAAGATTTCCGCGCCGGAGCGGGAGCTTCGGAGATTGGGCCGTGGATTCCCGCGGGCTCATAGCAAAGCGGCACGACGGTCATTTTTTCCGCAGGAACCCCCTGCTTGAGCAGGGCGCTCCGGCAAAACTCAGAATTTACCACGATAGAATCCGCAAGCGCCCATTCGCGTTCCCGCCTCTGAAAATATTCCTCCGGTATCCCCGCCGGTTGATCGGCCCAGCCAGGCCATCGCTTCGCCTCGTCCAGCACCAGTTCCTCTTCAACCCGGTTCGGATCCATTTGATTCAGCACGCACGGCACCTCCTGCTCGCGCGCCCACTCCATCGCCTCCAACGCGCCGGTGTCGTAGGCAAAGAGGACCGGTTTTCCTTCAAGAAAATTGCCGCGCTTCAACTCTTCCCGCACGCTGACGGCAAAACGCCTCCCAACCTCGATAAAACCAAGAAACTGTTCCGCTTTCCCCTTTTTTTGCGCCCGCCTCAAGCCCGCCTCCCAACTCAGTGCCCGCCAGTTCCAGCTTCGCACTGCGGCGCCCTCCAAATCCCGATGGTACCGCCCGGCCAGCGATCCGACCTTTCCCGAACCCGTCAGACGCGCCAGCGTTCGAATCGCCGCCCCCGCCCAATAATCCGTAAACAACGCACCCAACCGGCCTTCTCGCAGCAACGCTCGTGGAATTGCGTAGTGCTCCCGCGCGCCAATTTGCGCGCAAATCCATGTCGGCCGCGGGTTCATTCAAGGGAAGCGTGGAGAATTCGCGTGACGAAGTTTGGAATCCAATTCATAGCCCGGGCAGCAGCCGCAGGGATTCCATTTGGTGTGGCTCAAGCCATGGTCACCAACGAGCCTGTCGTCGACCGGCCAGGAAGAGGCAGGTGCCTCCAAATCGTAAAAAAAGCATTTGCGACCTTTGGGTCGTTCGCGCCGCCTCGAAGGCCCCGGGCGGTTTCCTCTCGGGAACGTGCTTGACCACCCGTTCCCGCTGTTGAAGCTTTGCCGGCTGTCCGGTCTGCACATTCCGAAACGGCGTGTATTTTAAGATCCGGGCACGACGTGCAAATTGGTCGGGGGACTGGGTATATCCGATGTCCAGGTGCCGTTCGTCCAATAAAACACCTGCGCCCCGTAGGCGGCCCAGCTGTTATTGGTCCAATAGAAGGATTGAGCCTGGTTATACGGCAGCACTATCCTGCTGGTCATCGCGCTGTTGAGATAAACCAGCGAGTTGCTGCCCGACGAGTTTGCGTTGGAAACGAGCATCTGCGCCCCGGTCGGAATCTGGCTCCCGTTCGTGTCCACCAAGGCAACGACCATGCTCGGGGAAAATGGATAGGTCAGCAACCAGCGGGAACCGTTGCCATAGCTGAGATTGTTCGTGAATCCCTGTTCTCCATCCATGAGCACCCAGCCGTAGTAATTGTTGTTCGTGTTTACCACGGCGAATGGCGAGCCGTAACCGCCCGAGGTGATGCTAAGTTTTACACCGGCAGCGTCGTTTGAGTATATGTTGATGTTATTCGCCCATCCGGTGTCCATGAAATCGGTGTTGGCGGCGCCAATCAGTATGTTTCCGTAAATCTGAACATTGTCGGCCCGGTTCTGATCGGTGGAACTGACCGCATTGTCACCGATCCCGAAGTAGGTGTAAAACGCGTTGCTGAATGTGTTCCCGGCGATGATGATGTTCGTATTGCAGGCGGTAGGCGAGCCAGGCTGCGCCCCCGCCTCGCCGATGGCAAAGGCGATGGTGTGATACCCGTAATCCTGGATGAACAAATTGCTGGTGACGAAGACGGAACTGGCCGGGCAGGTGGCGATGCCGTTGCCGTTCATGTCACAGTAGAACACGTTGTTTGAAACGATGTAAGGCTCGTTGGTCAGGGTGCCGCCGTTCAGAGATATCAAATTGTGCAGTATGTTCGTGGCGTAATTGTTTACAAAATATGACGGCGCGTTGGTCGGATAGGCAAGGTAGAATTCCTCGATCTGATACATGTTGGAAAACGTGCATCCCGTGATGGTATGCGCGAAGTTGTAATTGAAAGCCGTCGCATTGCCATCCAGGAAAAAGCAGTTGGTGACCAAAATGGTCTCTTTTCCAGCGCTGCCGGTGATTCCTTTTATCATTTCGCCGCGAAAATGCTGGAACTTGCAGTTCACGAACTCCTTGAAAGTGTTCAACGGTTCCGAGCCGCTGTCCAACCCCGCCGCGCTGAATCCGTCCCAGCCCAGGCCGTCCACCCAGTCAGCCGGCTGAACCCCCTCGTATCCGATCAGCCCGGTCTGCAAGCCGGCGTCGAAAGTCAGGCTGTCGAAAATCAAGGGATAATCATTGGTAATCGGCCCGACACAGTTGAATATAAATCCCCGCATGCACGCATATCCCTGGTTCTTAAATGCGCCGTCCGCCATCAATACGGTCGAATCCCGGCTGGCCCCGACAAAATGCATTCCGCCTTTTGTGATTTTAAACGCGCAATCATTTACGGCGTAGGGATAATAGGTGTAGGTGAAGTTGGTATATTGCTCCGCAGGGATCATCAGAAATGTCCCGGCGGGAATGTTGATGATGGTATTGGTCCCGGTGGCGGCATTTACGGCCGCCTGGAACGCCGGAGAATTGTCCGTCCCGTAAATGCAGTAAACCCCGCTGGCGGTTTTCTTCGGAATATCGCCCGAGATATAAACATTGGTTCCGTTGACGACGTTGGTGATGACGGCAATCAGGTCCTGGTTGTTGGTGGCATTGACGTTGTTCACGTTGGGCCCGATGTTTATCGCCCCGACGCCGAACAGCTCGATGGCCTTGCCTATGTCCGCGGCGGTCAGTTTATTGGTGAAAGTCACCACTGCGGAATTGCTCACGGTGCTGGCCCAAATTTGGACAGCATCTCCGCGCGCGCCATAATTTGTGACATTCAACGTCAGAGTTTGTGCGCGGGTGGAACCGCCCGAAATTATCAGCCACGCGGCCGGCAATGAAAAAAGCAGCCTGCGAAAGCTGCCCCGAAAATTGGGAAAAGCGTTCATGAAAAAAAATACATCTGGTTACGTTTTCTGTCACCATTTCGACAGCATGAAGGGGGCCAGATTTTCGTGCGTTCGGAGCCAGGAATCGTCACGTATAGTCGGTTGGAAGACGCCTGCCCGCAAGCGGTATTTTTACCGCCGGCCGCGTCTTAAAGCCGGAGCCAGGTCCGGTAACTGGGCCAGGCAACGGGCTTGCGTTTTTTCAGGCAATACGGGAGGCCCGCCAATGCCTGCCACCACCAGGCCGGCTCCCGCACGACCCACGCCCCGCCTCGCTTGCAGGCATACCAGAACTGCGTCAGGGCGCGGTATGCCGCCACCGCCACGCAATACGGATAAGGGCATCGCAGCCAGACGCTCCAGAATTCATTGCGCGAGTGCCGGTGGTGATTTCGCATTTCGCTGCGAACCGCGCCGGACCAGTGGTGGCGGATGGTGATGACCGGCGTAAACCTGACTTCGTAACCCGCTCCCACACATTGAAGCGCGTAATCGGGCTCTTCATACATGTGAAAAAAACGGGGCTCAAAACCGGGCAGCTCCAGGTAAACGGAGCGGCGCAGCACGGCGCCGGAATTGGCAAACGAGCGGGTCGGCCGCGCCGGGCCGAAATCGTTTCGCGTCAAGGTTTCAGGATACTCGTCGCTGCGCTGCGGAAAGTGGGCGATGGCCAGCTTCGGATTCTGTTCGAACAACGGGATAACGCGGTTGATGCAATCCGCCTGTTCCGGGTAACTGTCATCGTCCAACGCCAGAATCAGATCGCCCTTCGCCTCGCGCATCATCCGGTCGCGCGAAGCCACCGACCCCTTGCCGGCTTCATTGACAAACAACCTCGCCCCCGGCATCTCCTGTTTCACCACCATGAGCGTCTCGTCCGTGCAGCCGTCCGCGGTGATCAGCACCTCCAACGGCGGCGGATCCAACTCCCGCACCACCCGGCAGGTCCGGCGCAAATCCGTCGCCCGGTTTTTGGTGGTAATCATGACAGACACCATCATCACGAGGTCTCAAGGCCAGAGGCCGGAAAAATGCATCAACCTTTTCATGGAACGAACTACAGGCGTTTCCAGATGCCCCGGCAACGCCGACTCATCCACCTTCAACGGGTTGATCCCGTCATCGAACAGGAATTCCTTGCTGTTCTTGATGGTCCGCCGCCAGCCCTCGGTGTCCTCCTTCCAGCCTTCAAAACCCCGCGCGCGGTTTTCGCCCCGGGTCTTCCAACGCTGTTCCAGTTGCTTCGGGGACCGACAAGGATAGTGTTTGTAAAGGATCCGCTCCTTGGCGACCACCCCGACGTGCCGGGGCCACGCCGAATCATCAGCCCAGCTCAAACCGTCCCGGTAGCGAAACGCGCGAGGTTCCGACCAGGCCACGTAATAATAGCGCAACTGGGGCAGGATTTCCGCGAACGGCCGGTTGAAATCAAGTTCCGACACGTCCTCCTTGGTCAAGACATACTCCGCCATGATCCCCCAGACATAATCTTGCCCCCGGGGCACTCTGCTCAGAAAAGTTCTCGGGCTTTCGGGATAGAATTCATCCACGTTCAACTGAAACCACCAGTCTCCATTTGACGATTGGCGGCGAAATTCATTGAACACTTCAGCCCGCAAACCTTCTTTGAAAACTTTCCCATCCTGTTTCCATGGGATGACCTGGGGCAGGCGCAGATTCTTGACAATCTCCCAGGTGCCGTCGGTGCTTCCGCCGTCGTAAACATAAATGAAATCGGCCCATTTCGCGGCCTCCTCCAGGCAAAAACCGATGACGTCGGCTTCATTCTTGCACAACGCGATGCAATGTATTTTGGAACCGGTCTGCATGCGTGTTCAAGCGCGGGAAGGCACGACCTCCACCGCTGCTTTCGGCGCGTCCACCAGCCCGAATTCGGCCTTGAGTTCCGGCGTGAGTTTCCGGTGCTGCCACGGTGAAAGCAGCAATTCCTTGAGCTGGCGCTTAAATGTGACTTGGTGAAAATTCCCGTACATGTGATTGACGTGGCCGGTCACATACACGGCCTTCGGCTGATACACTTTATCCACGGCCAGCCCCTCGGCATCCATCGCGGCTTCGACCAGGTTGTGCCCCTGGTCGCACACTCTTTTATTATAGTTCCTGCCGAGATATGCCGGGAACAATCGCTCCTGAAATCGCCAGACGAAGGCGCTGCCGCAAACCTGATTGAAGCGGGACCGCAAGTTAAAGTGCGCCGATCCTTCCCGCCACTCATATCCTTTCTTGAAGCAGAACGCATCAAACTGGCGGCGTTGGTACACATACGACACCAGGGTGTTGCTGATGAGGTCGTCGGCATCGACAATCATCACGTATTCCGGTTGAAGCTCCCGCGCCGCCTCAAAAGCCTCGGCCGTTTTGGCGCCTTTGTCCCCGTGTTTGGCCATGACGTCCTGCTTGTCCGGTTTGGGATGGCTGCTTTGAAGAAAAAGGTATCGCTCGTCCTTGAGTTTCAGCGGCGGACGGTCCTGGCAGACCACCATTGCCCGTACATCTCTTTCCGGATTGCCGAGGATTGACCCGAGCGTCCGCTCCAGGCACGCAACCGCCTTCGGCCAGTCGTTGGCCACACCATCCGCGATGAAGGGCAAAATGGCCAATATCATGACACGTCCCTTTGCCTCTGCGTTTCGGCAGGCCGGCAAATTGCCGGGTTGCAAATCAGCATTCTTGCGCGCACCCGCGCCGCCATGGTTATGAAATCCATTTCAACCTTTCGATGACCATGTATTCACCCAGCACCTGGATCCGATACTCGGACGTTAAAAAGATCTTTGACAGAATTGCCTGGGTCAATCCGTTCCTCATGTACTCGTGAAACTCTATAATAAAGACGTTGACGCGCGAAAGCCACGGGTCCTGTGTGGCGAACAATGCAAACTCCCCGCCTTCAATGTCTATTTTCAACAAGTCGATTCTTGGCCATTGCAACTCGTCGAAAAGATCCTGCAGCGGCGCGGCTGCGACTTCCTCAGAACCCCCGCCGGCTTCGTCAAACCGCCTGGAATAAGACGACAGGTTGTCGCTGGTGAGCCGCAGCTTGCCCCGCTGGCTGTGCAGAGCGATACGATAAGTCGCCACGTCGCACCCCTGCAGGTTCATTTGCAAAAGCCGGAAATTCCTCTCGTCAGGCTCAATGGCCGCAATCTTGGCTCCGGGATAGCGGTTGATGAAATACCTCGTGGACAGGCCGATATTGGCGCCGCAGTCCATGATATAGGCCGGCTCGGAACCGAGCTGCACATTGTAACAGTCATGCACGAAGATGTCGCTGAACAGCCGGTAGTCCATCGAATTGCCGCACAACACCAGCGGTCCTCGACCATCTCCCATCGGCAATTCAACGCGGCTGACATGCAGTTTTTTGAGCGCAATCAAGCGGAACAAATTTGCCCAGCCGTATTTCAAAAACTTGGACGCGCGCTTCATATTCCCGTTGGTCCCACGCCCTTCACCCGCTTGAGCCAGCCGCGCGCATAACCGCCGAACAACAGCCGATCCTTGAATGCTTTCTTGTAGTCGTTCAGCCGCCTGCGGTCATTTGGAATCCTCAGCTTCGGGAGGATGCCCGGCGAAAGACTTGGTTTCATCGCCGTTTTCTCCAGCAGCCCCCGCCAGAGCGGGTAATGGGGATGAACGAATTGCGCCGCGAAATCCCAGGGCTTCGGATAATCCACAAAATGCACCAGCCGCCCGATTTTCCCGTAAGGCTGCCGCAGGACCGGCCAATTCTTTCGCATGTTGGCGATGCAGTTGAATCGTTCGTCCAAGGTAATGCTGTTCCGATGCAACACCACGTTCAATGCCGATTGGTCGTGATACACAGGTTGTTGCGCGGCAATATATTCCATCGCTTTTTGCGTCACCTTCTGCCGCCGCCACTCGGCCACATTCACCAGAATCACGCCGGAGTTGAAGTAAGGTTCCAGCTCGCTGTTGCCCAGTTGCTGCGCCACCGCGCGATCCACCGCCCGCGCGAGCGGCGCTTCCGGCACCCAACCCGCCGGTGTCTGCCCCATGTTCATCGATTGCAACTCGCTCACATCCACGTCACACAGCGTGTCGGCGTCCACATAGAGAAACCGGTCCACCTCCATGACTTGGGCCGCAAAAAGCCGGTAGTAGGCCGCCAGGCTCCCGTTCAGCTCCCGGAACCCCGCAAAGGCCGACGCGTCGAGCCGGCGCATTTCCAGGACAAAAGGCTTTTGAAGCGGCCGGAGTGTCCGTTCCAGCAACGCCGCGTCTGCCTCATTGATTTCATCGCTCAATACCGTGAAGCGGGTCTCCGGCTCCGCCGGATTCATTCTCTCCAGCAGGGAATACGCCGCCACGTGCAACCCCGGCAGCACTCTTCGGTCGGCGCAAAAAACAATGTTCATGAAACCTGGCTGTGCTGGGGAAGCGCCATTTCAACTTTGCCGGGGGAAGCAGCGCGAAAACTTTTTTCGTCCGGAGCCAGCTCGTGATAAAGTTCCGTATAGCGGTTCGCCATCAGCGAATCCGAAAAGTTCCTGATGACGCGCACGCGGGCGGCCTTCCCCATCGCGCGGCGTTCGGCCGGGTGCTTCCACATCCATTGCAGCATGCGAACCAGCCCGGTCACGCTTCCAATCTCCGGCTCCAGCAAACCGGTTTCGCCGTCGGCCACCACGTCCGCCAATCCGCCCGCGGGATAGGCCGCGACCGGCGTCTCGCACGCCATCGCTTCCATCGCCACGTTGCCGAAGGTTTCCACCCGGCTGGGCATGGCGAAAACGTCCAATGCCGAATAAAACAGGGACTGCAACCGCGGCGTTCCCAGGCTGCCCATCGGTATCGTTTGAACGTTCGAGCCCGGCCATTGGCCCGCCCCCAGCACCAGCAGCACAATCTCCCCGGCCGGAAAAGATTTCAGCGCTTCCATCAAAATCTCCGCGCCCTTCCGCCGCTCGTTGAAATCCAAACATGAAAACCCGATGACAAACCGGCCTTCGGGAATGCGCAAGGCCTTCCGGGCGACCTCCTTTTCCACGGGCTTGTATTGCTCCACGTCCAGCCCGTAGTGAATGGTGCGGACGGACCTCGCATATTCCGCCAGCTTGGAACGCCCCGCCTGCGCGGTCGTCCATTCGCTGTTGCCGACAAAGTGGAGGTTTATTTTTTTATACCAATCGGCCTTGGTGTTGAAGAAACCACGCGTGGCATCGTGCGGATGCGGACGCTTCTGTTGGGGACAGTTGCCGCATTGTTTCGTAAACCCATCGCACTCCAGCGGATAGTGGCAGCCACCCGTGATGGGTATCAGATCGTGCAGCGTCCAAATCACCGGCAACGCCGGGGGCAGCGAAGCAAAAAAACTGGGCATGTCCAGCCAGCGGGGCACCCAATGAAGGTTGACCACGGACGGCAGCTTGCCGGTTGCCTGGATCGGAGTTTTCCGGATCCACCCCGGCCCGGTGACGAAACCCCCGGGCGCTTCCTTGCGGCTGCGCCAGCTGATTGCGAGGGCGGCGGCGTTGCGCCAGAAAAACGAGCGGTTTTGATACACCGGCACGTAGCTGGGATCGGCGGATTCACCGGCGCCATAGTAAAAATAACTCTCCAGCCCGTTTCGACGCAGCGCTTCATGGAGACGGCGTCCCGCGATGTTCGCTCCGCCGCCCAACTGTGAGGCAAAATGCGCTATCATGTGCCTATTGGTTTACCATCGCCTTGCGGGCAAACTGTTCTTCCCCGTCCATTATCGAATCTCTGGAAGCCTTGAAATAGACGCTCTCGAATCCTTCGACAATCCTAGGCCACAGGAAAGCATTTGAAACTTGGTGGCAGGCATCGCCGATTTTTTGACGCAGTCCGGGATTGCCGAGCAGGTCCTGGATTCCCCCGGCCAGGTCGGCGGCATCGAGACTTGCTTTGTTCGCGCCTTTGATTGGTTTTCCCAGCAAGAGCATCGCCTCCTGACGACCCAGCAATTCCTGCAGGACGGGAAGGTTCCGCCCAATCGACGGCTTCCGGTAGCGGCCTGCCTCCATGTAGACAAGCCCGAACGACTCGCCCTCCGAAGGCACGCACAGGCAGGTGCAAGCGGCGAGAGCGTCGTGCTTTTCCTCCTCGGAAACAAACTCCAGTTCGAGGACGCCCGGCAACGGTTTGACCTTTGCGTCCAAAGAAGCCGGCCCCATGCAGACGAGGGTGGCATCGGGATTTCTGGCGCGCAGCAACTGAAACGCCTCCACCACCAAAGGGTATCCCTTGTCCACCGCCTTGCGGCCAATATAAAGAATCATCGGCCCTCTGATCCCATGCTTGGCGAGAAATCGCTCTCCCCGGCCGTCGGCGCGGTCTTCAATGCCGTTGTAAACAACATCCACGGGACACTTGATGCCTTTGGATACAAAAAAGTCCTGTTCAAAACGGGTGTGAACCAGCAGCCGGCCGGCCTGAAAGTAGAGTCGAAAATCCAGGTTTGAGTCTCCGAAATTTAAGGGGTGCGCGGTGGGCTGCACCAAAAACGGGCGGCGGTGGTGCCTCGCCGCCCGCGCGGCGGCAAATCCGGCGAGGGCGGTCGCGTGGCCGACATGGTGGATGATGTCAAATCCGGCAAACGCCTCGCGGGCGGGCCGGTCAGACACCAATTCATATAGACGCGCGGCCAGTGAACCGTATTGCGGGCGCGCCGCCATCTTGAGAATCACCTTGAGAACCGGGGACCACGCGCGTGAGAGCCGGAGCGGCCGGACGGGAATGCCGCCCACCTGGATATCGTCGCTGGGTTCGTTGAAAAAGAGATAGTCATCGAACACGGGTATGCGCGAGGCGCTCCGGGTGATGACCCAGACCTCATGCCCGCGCATCTGGAGATGCTTGCATAGATTCTGGGCATGAGCCTGCAAGCCGCCGGTGTTGGGCGCGAAACTCCAGATGCTGACGGCAATCTTCAATTTCCGCTTTGACATGATGGCGCGTCATTCCTGAGGAGCGATTCATAAAGCGCGGTGTAGGCGGCCGCATTTCTGGCGTAGGAAAAGCGGTCGTTCACCCAGCCCGCGGCGGCGGCCTGCCACCGGCTTCTCATCTCGTCATCCTCGAGCAATTGCACGATCGCCTGCGAAAGCGCGCCCGTGTCGCCCCGCGCGACCAGCCGGCCGTTCAGGCCGTCCTGGACGATGTCGACGATGCCGCCCACGCGAAAACCGGCGACCACCGTGCCGCACGCTACGGCTTCAAGGGCCGTCTGACCAAAGGCCTCTTCCAGCGAGGGTATGATGAAGACATCGGCCGCGCGATAGAGCAGCGCTTGCAAGTGGTCGCTTTCAACCCGCCCAAAATGGGTGTGGCGGCATTGTGGCGGGGCCTTGAACTGTCCGCCACCCATGGTGAGCAGGCGAATCGGACCGCGTTTCGCCACCACGGCCAGGGCCTCGGCCAGGCAATGCCCGCCCTTGTGCTGCAGACGAAGATCCTGCGCGGCAAAACACAAGACTTCCTCCTCCCGCGCAATCCCAAGCGCAAGCCGGGCTTCCTCCCGCTTCTGGGGGGAATAAACATTTTGATCCAGGCCGTAATGGATGACCTCAACCCTCCGGCCCTTCGTCAGCCCGCTCCGCCGGGCCTGCTCGCCGGTCCAACGGCTGTTGGCAACGAAAGCAAAACGTTCCGGCAATCGCGTCGCGTAAGCGGATTGCCGCAACCGGAAAATCTCGCGCGAATAATCATTGGCCGTGCCTGAACCCAGTATCGGGCAAGCCCCGCAGCCCTCCTCAAACCGCCTGCAATCGCACGGGTAATCACAGCCGCCGGTGATCGGGCTCAAATCGTGCAAGGTTATCACCACTGGTTTGGAAATTGGCAGGTGTTGGAACAATCCGGGAATATCGGCAAAGTGTTCGGTCTTGTGAAAATTGATGACATCTGCGTCGGTCATTTCCCCGGTCATCTGCCGCAACAGGTCCGCCCGGGGATCAGTCAATCCGCGAAAAATTGTCCCCCCGTGACTGCGCGACTTCTGTTCCTTGCTGGCGATCCATTTTCTTCTCAACGCCCGCGACAGGCGGCTCGGCAGGCCTCGGTCACAAGGGCACACCGTTACCGCCGGGTCATCCGAGTGCTTGTGCCGCACCAGCATTCGTGAATCTCCGCCCAGCTCCCGCAACGCGAGGTGCTGCCGGTAGGCGGCCCGGGCCGCACCGCCAAAGTTGTCGTACGTGGCCAGATGCAGCACTTTCACTGCGCACCCCGTCCCAGCAGGCGGCGGGCCAGCCCTTTGGCGCGAAACATGGTCAGGAAAGACCGCCCCTCCATCGTGAGCCCGTGTGTGCCGCAAAAATGCAGGAAGCCGGCCCGCTCCGCGATTGCCGACGGTGACGAGTTGAACCATTTGGCGTAGCGCCGCCGGTATTCTTTGAACGCCGCTTGAAACGCCGAGACGTTTTCCGGGCTGAAATCGTACTCCCAGGACGCGAAGGTCCAGCCAACCTCCTTTTTCATCACCTCCAGCAGCAACTGGCCGTGGGCTTTCGCCAGCAGTTCGGGAGGTGTCAGGCCCGGCATGGCCTGTTGCAGCGCGTCCATGTAAACTCCAAACGGAATCCGATAGAGAAAGGGCGAATGGGGCGAACGGGCCGCCCGGTTGCCGTCACAGCCGCTGTAGGTCAAAGCCCGGGTCATGGCTCCGAAATCGAAGCAGCAGATGCCAAGTTCGCGCGACAGTTCGTAGCCGATGATTTTTGCCCCGCCGCCCAGGGAAAGAAAAAGGGTGTCCAGCCGGTTGCCGGTGATGAAAGCGCGCAGGTCCTCTTTCACCAGGTCAAGGTTGGCGTCCAGGTTGCGTCCGTCGTCGCGTGCCTGATGGAAGAAAACCTCGGCCTTCCCCGGCCAGTAACCGGCCGCCGCCCGCTCGAACTCGGGCGTGCCGGAAAGAATTTGGAGCAGACGGGCCTCGGCGCCCGCGAAGCCGATCCGCCGTCCCTGGCTGTATTCCTTGAACTCCCGTTCGACCCAGGTGAGAAAAATCAGGGATGTGTCCTTGTCGGGATTGCGATGCGAGGCGGGCTTCCGGG